>UMBT01028162.1_pt1 | contig 177655 bp, 182 predicted proteins | sample 1964001 | NCBI WGS metagenome assembly UMBT01 (sample SAMEA4835945, study PRJEB28245) | human gut metagenome | biome: gut microbiome; material: fecal sample | place: Denmark | collected 2008
GCATTTTGGGTAGAAAATGTGTCAAGGGATATTGACAATATCATTTTTCAATTTTTGATACTCAAAAAGCTCGAAAAATTGGGCACAAAAGGGAACAAAAGACCACAAAAGAAATTAAAACGCTTCACCGATTTAAAAACTTAAAATCCCTCGGAGTAAAATCCGTACCGGTTCAAGTCCGGTCAGCGGCACCAGAAAACGCAAGCTTTCTAAAGAGGGCTTGCGTTTTTTCGTCGCCCTGCCTCATAACAGCATGGCGAAGTAGTCGGCGAACAGGCTTATGTCAGTCCATCCCATATATGTTCGCTGTTATACATCTCGGGACCAATGGGCTCCAGATGCACAATGCCCGGATACTTCATAGTGCTGCGAAAGGCATCCGGGTTCGTGTTGTAAAGGACTTGCAGTTCCCTGGAGTAGCCTACTGTGACCAGATTGCCCACTTTTGTCACATCGGATATAATCACAGAACACAGTTCCTCCGGGCATTGGATCTTGTACTGTTCGCTGTTTGCAAGCGCCACAATGACGCTATAGACCCGCTCTGTGTGAGAATACTCGCCGTTGCTGTATTTTTGTAAATTGTCATAGCCGCTATATACCCAGACGATCTCATCCATGGGAAGTACGGCAGGAATCGCTGAGACAGTAAGGAACCGGGAGCTGACCGCAATGGTATTGGTAGAAACCAAATACACCTTACTGGATGCAAAATCCTGTTCTGCTTCCCGTTTCTCAAGACCATTTCTTTTATATGCAGCTAGTACAGCTCTGTAGTTCTTTCCAAACAAGGAAGCAACAAAGGCGATCGGGCACATGACATCTAATACAGGCAGGATAAAAACGATGATGCCCCAGGCAAGCAGTAGCAGAGAAAGCGACCACACAAACACCGTTGTAACGCCCCAGATCAGTGCCGGCCGGTGGCTCAATGTGCGCTTCATGCTGCCGTGATGCTCCGCCTTTCTGACATACTTTTCCCGTTTCTTTTCCAATGTTCGCTGGCGCTTTTTATACGCACGGCTATTGGGATCATCCAGATCCCGAAGGCGCTTCTCCTCCAGTTTGATCTGGTTGAAGAAGTAAACCCCAGCCCCAACGAATACCAAGGTAAAAAACAGGAAGAAGAGCATACCGCCAAAGCTCTTGAGTGCGACAAAGAAAACCACGCCCAATGCAAGGCAAAGTATGCCGATCAGAATCAAAACACCCCACTGGTTTTTGTGCTTCTGCGCTTTCGCTTTTCTAATTTTTCTGGATCAACATATTTATATGCCATCTTTTATACCCCCATACAAGCTGATCTCTCTTTGATATTGTATCATAGCGCATAGAAAAAAGCAACGCTGGAATGATTCGCTGCTTTTTTGTGTAAATTTTTAAGCATGCTTGCGTTATGCCTGTTCAGCGGCGTTCAGCAAAAAGCGGTAAAAGGGCGTCAATTGCACATATCCCTCCCCAAGCACCTGGGGCAGCGCATCACTGAACAGCAGGGGGAAATCCGTACTCTGACAGCTTGCCCCCATATTCCGTCGATTCAGCCAATCCTGCTGCTCCGAAGGCGCATCCGGAAAGTGATTTCGTTTGTACAATTCCCCATACAGAGAAAAAGTCTGCTGGGAGTCCATCGCCTGCCGTGCAGCCAGATAGGAGGGAGACTGTTCCTGGATCATTTGCCGCAGCAGCTGCATTTGCACTGTGCTTGCGTGATAAAAGCCGCAGCCGTAGGAAAACCCCTCCTGTCCGGCTTCAAAGTAAAAAGCCGGGTATTCTCCCCCATCCCGGGGTCGGCTGAAGGTACACCAGAAGCTGGTGCGAAACAGGCTTTTATCCTTGGAAAATCGGGTATCCCGATAGATCCGGGACATGCACCGGGGCGTACAGCTGATTTGGGGATCAATCTGTGCCAGATAGGGCTGTACCTGTTGGATCAGAGCTTTGCAGGGCTGGGCAACGTATTGCTGATACTGGGTTTTGTGTTCCTGGTACCATGCCCGGCTGTCGTGCATGCGGTTTTCAAATAAAAATGCAAGTGACTTTTCGGAAAATGCCATATGATACACTCCTTTACGAACCAGTTCCATTGTAACGGGTGGCGCCCCGCATCCAAACCAGATAGCTGATGTAGAAAAACATGCAGCCGATCAACGGGGACAGCCAGGACAGCAGGGGCACTGCATCCGGCCGCAGGATCACGAGACTGGGATAATAGGCAATGAAGGTGATGGGGATGATGAAGGTGAAGATGAACCGGAACACCCGGTTGAAGATGGTTGCCGGATACTTGGCGTAGTCCTTGAATTTGCTTGCCATGACCATAACGTAGCCGGACTGTACACGCATGGATCTGTGCCAGAACAGGTCGCTGACCAAAAGCATCACCAGCGCCCAGAACAACTGGATACCCAGCATGGTGAGTGCTTCCCTCAAGGGCATGCTGTCCATGGCTCCGTCCCCTTTCGCTATGTGCTGCTTTCATTGTAGCACAGATTCGGCATGGATGCAATAAGATATATAGTATTTGTTGTATATCGGGCAATTTTTGTCGGATTAGATAATTTTCAGAGAATGCGAAAAGCCGCCTTTGATACCCTAATCAAAAGCGGCTTTCTGTGTTTTCCTATTTGTTATTCTGAGCGCAGTGCTACCACAGCATCCTTCCGGGATGCCATCTTTGCCGGAATGTGACCGCCCAGCATGGTTAGGATCGTGCTGATTGCCACCAGCAGAACCGCATGCCCGATCTGAAGGGTTGCAACATTTTTCAGATCCGTCATATTCTCAATAATCGAATTGATTGGGAAGGTGCCCAGCCATGCGATCAGCACGCCCAGGGTACCGGAGAACACGCCCAGGATGCAGGTTTCCGCATCAAATACCCGGGTGATGTCCTTTTTCCGGGCACCCAGTGCACGGAGTACGCCGATTTCCTTGGTACGCTCCAGCACGGAGGTGTAGGTAATGATGCAGATCATAATCAAGCTGACCACCAGAGAGATACCTGCAAAGGCGATCAGAACCATGGTGATGGCGTTCATGATGCCCTTGGTCATAGAGGAAATAGAGGCAGCCAAATCTGTGTAAATGATGGTGTCATCGTCACTTTTCCCTGCATTCCATGCATCCAGGTAGTTGGTAATCGCATCCTTGGTGTCGAAATCCTTGGGGTACAGCATCAGCATATAGGGCGTCTCATCACCGCCCAAGGATACAATGGTCATCTGCCTGGAGGTTTCGTCCAGTTCCTCCATGGTGAACACACTGGTGCTGGAGTCCTTCTGTGCCTTGACAATCTCTGAATCCAGTGCCCGATCGATCACCAGCTTGGAAAGCTTGTCGCTGTAAATGATGCCGGAGCCAAGCAGTGCCAGGTCGTTGTCCGGATCGATCCGGATGATACCGGTAATGGTAAGGGTCAGACTGTCATCTGCATTGTACATGGTATCGTAGTCCGTACTGGGTACAAAGGTACCGTATTCGGTTTTGGTATAGTACTGATCGTTGGAGATCAGCCGCATCTGGGTACCGATGATTTCATCAAAGGACAGCTTCTCCACGTCCTTGACATCAAACCCCAGATTTTCCAGAATGGTCTGATCCAGTCGGTTCTGATTGTCCACCAGCAGCACCAGATCCGTGTCCTTTTCCGGATAGCTGCCGGCAAGCAGATTGTAGTTCTTTTCCAGGAAGTTCTGGCTGTTTTCGTCCAGATTGATGGGATAGGAGGACAGTCCCGCAGAGCTCATGCTGGTCAGATTGGTGGAAGACGTACCGGAAGAAATGCCGGAGCTGAAGGATACAGGCACGCATTTGCCGTCTATCTCACGGATCAGATTCATGTTCACCATCCGGAAATAACCAATGGAACCGCAGTTTGCCGGATCAATGCTTTCTACGTACTTCACAAACTCCGGCGTAAAGTGATTCTGGTGGGTGGCTTTGTTTTTTTCCGGGTCATACAGGTAGATCTCTTTGGAATCCGGAAACAGAGCCTCATTGTTTTTATCAAAAGAACCCTGCATCTCCTTGATGTCCTCATCTGTGATCTGGGTTACGGTCTGTGAGATCATAATGGGAAATTCGCTGAGGGCATTGGCTTGATACTCGTCGATCTGTTTCTGGAAACCGGTAGAAAGGCTCAGAATCAGAGCAATGCCAATGATGCCGATGCTGGAGGCAAAGGCAGTCAGAAAGGTTCTTCCTTTTTTGGTGCGAATATTGTTAAAGGACAGCCCCAGCGCCGTAAAGAAGGACATGCTGGTTTTCTTCAGCTTGAACTGATCCTCCTTGGGACGCTCCTGGTGGGGATGGGTATCGCTGATGATCTTGCCGTCGGAAAATTCCACGATCCGGTCCGCATACTGCCTGGCAAGCTCCGGGTTGTGGGTCACCATGATGACCAGCTTATCCTTTGCCACATCCCGGATCAGATCCATGATCTGTATACTGGTTGTAGTATCCAGTGCTCCGGTGGGCTCATCACACAGCAGGATCTCCGGGTCGTTGGCAAGCGCTCGGGCGATGGCTACACGCTGCATCTGTCCGCCGGAAAGCTGGTTGGGCTTTTTGTGGAGATGATCCTTCAGACCCACCTGTTCCAGCACCTCCAAAGCACGCTTGTGTTTTTCTGCCTTGGATACGCCGCTGAGCGTCATACCCAGTTCCACGTTTGCCACGATGGACAGATGCGGAATCAGATTATAGCTTTGAAAGATAAATCCGATGGAATTGTTCCGATATGCGTCCCAATCCCGGTCGGAAAAATCAGAGGTTTTCTTCCCCTTTATGATGAGCTCTCCGGAATCATAGCGATCCAGTCCCCCGATGATATTCAGACAAGTGGTTTTCCCCGAACCGCTTGTTCCCAAAATAGCTACAAACTCCTTCTCCCGGAATGCAACGCTGATATCATCCAGCGCCTTTGTCTCGGTTTCCCCCACCCGATAGGTTTTCTTGATGTTTTTTAACTCCAGCAAGGTCAATATCCTCCCTTTCGGTTGTCAGGTTTAGAAATTCGAGCCGTTCCAGCCCCAGTTTGCTGTTTCGCTGTAGCAAACATAGACCCGATTCTGGGGAATGCGCAGTTCAGCGGCGCAGATTTCACATAGCTTCGCCGACATATTCTCGTATGCAGACGGGTTGGGAGCACCCAGCACTTCCACATGGATCATGGCTGCGGGTGCATCACTACCCTGAAACCATAAGCTGTAATCGGGCTGGATGCCCACCATGAGCCACTGTTCGCTTTTGCCGGGCAGCAGGGTGATTGCCTGCCCCAGAGCAGATTTGAGCGCAGTTTTCTTTTCCTCGGAAACTGTCACATTTGTTTTCAGATCGATATAAGGCATATACATCTTCCTTTCTGACGGATACCTCGTCACTTTATTTTATTAGTATAACACAGTCTTCTGGCTTTTGCAAGATTCAGTGCAGGTTCAGCGATGGATGCACCCAGGTCATAAGCCTGCTGCAAGGCATCCCCTGCCCGGACATCTCCTTTTTCCTTGACACCCCGCACCAGTACCTGTCCAGCATGCTCCAGATGAAAGAAACGGCATGCAAGATTGTATTCTGTCAGGATCGCATCAAACAGCTCCGGCAAGCTGGCTGCACCCACCAGCAGCAAAGCCGTTCGACGGATCCGGAAGGAATCTCGCATGGGCGTGTGGAGCCGGTCGATGATGGCTTTCAGCTGAGCACTGATGCCGTAAAAGTATACGGGGGATGCCAGCACCAGCACATCCGCATCCCGGAGCTTGGGGTAGATTTCCTGCATGGCATCCTGCTGGACGCAGGTATGCCCTTGCCGCTGCATGCAGGCATTACATCCCAGGCAGGGGTGTACCGGATAATCTGCAACGGAGAGGATTTCCACCTGGTTGTGCAGGCTGGCACCTCGGGCAAATGCCTCCGCCAGCAGGTCCGTATTCCCACCCCGTCGCATACTGCCGGTAAGAATTACGATCCTGCTCATAGCATTTCCTCCGAGGCATCGCCGCAAAGCCGGATCATGGCAAGGGCGGTCAATTCTGCAATTTTCAGAAAGCTCTCAACCCGGATGGACTCATCGCCCCCGTGCATCTGATTTTCCTCTCCGGGAAATTCTGCGCCGAATGCCACACCGCCGGGAATGTCGTGTACATAAGTACCGCCTCCGATGGCAAGTGCATGTGCCTGCTGCCCGGTGCTTTGGGCATACACATCCAGCAAAGTCCGTACAAAAGGACTGCTCTCCGGCGTTTCATGGGGCTTGTGGTGCATCTGCAACTGTGTGGAAATACCGCCGGACTGCAGTACCTCTGTGATCCTGGCAATGATGGCTTCCCCATCTCCGCAAAGGGGATATCGCAGATCCACCCAGGCAGTCAGCCTGCCCTTCTGATAGGTCAGCAGACTTAATACATGGGTCAGTGCACCGGATTTTTCATCCCGGCAGCCGATGCCCAGAGCCGTACCATCCGTGTCTCCATATGGGTACGCTGCGTGGAGGACATTCAGCAGGGCATGCTGTTCATCCGGCAGGGGCAGCTGCACCAGCAGATCCAGCAAAGCGGTCAGGGCATTCTTTCCCAACTCCGGCTTGGAGGCGTGTGCGCTGAGTCCCTGTAGGGTCACACAGCAACAACCATCCGTTTCGGACAGGTCAGCCCGGATCCCCTCCGGCAGCTGTTTGCACAAGGACTCCAGCTGTTGTCTGCTGCAATCCCGGATCCTGGCACTTGCACAGGCAGGTACTCCGTTTACCACAGTACCGCCCTCCATAGCTTCGACCCGGCAGCCGGATTCTACCGGCTTCATGTCTGCGGTCAGGGTCAGCCGGAGCATGCCCTTTTCAATGTTGATGACCGGATAGTCTCCGTCCGGCGTAAACACCATGGGCGGCATGGTGCGCTGCTGCAAATAGGCAGTCAGATCGGAGGAGCCGTTTTCTTCATCCGTCCCCAAAAGCAGCCGTACTCCATGCTTCATCGGAATGTGCAGCTCCCGGATGGCACGCATAGCATACAAAGCAGCAACCGCAGGACCCTTGTTATCAATGGCTCCTCTGCCATAGAGCCGATCCGTATCCTGCCGATAGATCAGCACAAAGGGATCCTGACTCCAGCCCTCCCCTGCCGGTACCACATCCAGATGACACAGTACAGCCAGTGCGGCAGGCAGATCATTTAGCTCCACACTGCCCATACAGTTCGCCACAGATTCTGTTTGAAATCCCAGGGCGGCACATTGCTCCAGGGCGAGCTTAAGCATCCGGGCCGGTTCTGCTCCATACGGCATGCCGGGTTTGGCATCTCCACGGACGCTGGGGACAGCCACCCAGGCCGCCAGGGTATCGATCATTTCCTGCTTATGCGCTTGAAAATAGGATCGCAGTGCAACGGATTCTTCCATATCTGTTCTCCCCTTTCTGAACATTACATTTCCAGTATACCACAGAAGCCCTGATTCCGCAATGTCGGAATTCACACAAAAAACTGTTTACTTTTCCCGCAGAATATGTTATGATAAATAAGAATATTATGCACGGAAAGGACTGTTACTATGGCACAGACAAATAAGAGAAAAACCGTTGTCCGATACGACCGGATCATTGCTGTTGCTGTGATTTTTATCATTCTGATCGTACTGCTGGTTTCCTGTATCACTTCCTGCGGCGGTGACAATTCTACCGGAGACAGCAGCTCCGGCAAAGACAACTCCGTTGTCTCCACAGATCCGGCTTCCGGCACCCCGGGCAGCACCGATCCTTCCGGAACGGATTCCACAGCATCGGTGGATCCGACTGGATATAAGACTGCGGCGATGGATGCAGAAGCGGTTTATACCGGTGATCTGGTTGTGGTCAACAAGGATCATGAATACCACTTCCCGGATAATGAGGACAACCTGGTATCCATCTACCAGAATAAGCTGTCCACCTACCAGGCTAAGGACTGGGATACGCTTTTGGACAAGCGGGTAATCGAGCAGTTCAATGCGCTGATGGAGGGTTACTACAACAGCACACACAACGTGGATATTATGGTGATCTCCGGTTACCGCAGCAAGGCAGCCCAGGAAAGCATGAATAAATCCAAGAGCAGCGATGTTGCCGCCGGCTATACGGAATACCACACAGGACTGAATTTTAATCTGGGCATTTTCCCCAAGGGCAAGAGTTCCTATTACTATAAGCCGGAGGGGGATTACAAGTGGATCTCTGATAACATGCCTGCATATGGGTTTATCCTGCGCTATCCGGAGGATAAAGACTCTGTGACCGGCACAAAGGGCAGTACCTATAAATTCCGCTATGTGGGCGTTCCCCATGCGGCATACATGACGGAAAACAGTCTGTGCCTGGAGGAATATCTGGAACAGCTCAAGAGCTATACCCTTCAGCAGCCTCTGGATTATGAAACAGGCGGGAAAAGCTACCGCATTTACTATGTACCCGCAGCAAAATCCGGCAGTACGGATGTTTCTGTTCCCACTGATAAGGAATACAGCATTTCCGGCAATAACATGGACGGGTTTATCGTTACAGTGGAGATGAGTTAAGCATGCAACAAGCCAAATCTCCGGACAATCCGGAGATCCTGAACGATTATCTGATTTTTCTAAGCATCGTCAAGGGACGTTCACCCCGGACGGTGGCGGAGTATAACCTGGATCTTCGTTTGTTCCTCAAGTATATCAAATTTATGAAAACCGAGCACAACCAACCGGCTGTGGAAGACATGGACATCCGGGATGTGGACATCACCCTGCTGCGGCAGGTCACATTGCAGGATATTTACCAGTTTGAGTACTACCTACAGGATGACCGGCAAAACCGGGATCGTGCCAGAAGCCGCAAAACCTCCGCAGTCAAGGGCTTTTTCTCCTACCTGACCTATAACATGACCTTGCTGGAGAAGAACCCGGCGGAGCATCTGGAGCTGCCCGGCGTCAAACACAGTCTGCCCAAGTTCCTGTCCCTGGAGGAAAGCCTGCGGATGCTGTCCTCCGTGGAATCCGATCACCCACAGAGGGATTACTGCATACTGGTGCTGTTTCTCAACTGCGGCATCCGGCTCAGTGAACTGGTGGGAATCAACGTGCAGGACGTGGATATGTACGAACGTCGGCTTCGGATACTGGGCAAGGGCAATAAGGAACGAATGATCTATCTGAATGACGCCTGCCTGTCGGCGATCACTGAATATCTGCAAACCCGGAAGAATCCTCCCACCGAGCCAAACGCTCTGTTTTTGAGTCGGAACAACCGGCGCATCAGTCGCCGCCGTGTACAGCAGATCGTAGAAAGCGTGCTGAAAAATGCGGATCTTGGAGGGAAAGGGCTGTCCACGCATAAGCTGCGGCATACGGCAGCCACTTTGATGTACCAGCACGGAAATGTGGATACGCTGACCCTAAAGGAGATCCTGGGACATAAGAGCATCGTCACCACCGAGATCTACACCCACCTGTCCGATGAACAGCGGCAGGACGCCATTGAACACAATCCCCTTGCTAACGTGAAGAATCCATACAAGGGCAAACCGCCCAAGGAATAGGAGTACGATTTGAAAAATATAGTTTATGCTGCCATTGCAATTTTTCTGGTTCTGCTGCTGGGGATCCTGGGGATCACGCTGAGCCGGCTCAATGATCAGAAGAATGCATCCTCCTCCAAGGCGGATTCGATGGAAACCATACCCGCAGTTACAAAAAGCATCTGGGATGTGATCGAGGAGCAACAGCCCCAGACCACCATGCCAGAGCCTATGATGACGGACGAAAACGGGAATCTTGTAACAGATGAAAACGGCAATCCTATTCCGCTGCAAACCGGAGACACCACAGAAACCCAGGTAGTGTCCGGTACAGATGTGCCAGGTGCAGAGACCGATATACCGGACGGCACGGAGCCTGCTGTTTCTGAAACCGTTACCACAGCACCGCCCCAGACCGTTCCGCAGCTTTTGCAAACCACCACAAAGGATGTTCTGGTTATTCCCATGATAGATTGAAAGCACCCCTGGATGTATCATCCAGGGGTGCTCTTTTATGCTCCCGTCCGGCGCAGCAGCTCAGCTTCATCAATGACTTCCACGCCAAGGCTTTCCGCTTTCATCAGCTTGCTGCCCGCATCCTCTCCGGCAACCACCACCGAGGTTTTCTTGGATACACTGCCGGATACTTTGCCACCAAAGGATTCGATCAGTTTTTTCGCTTCATCCCGTTTCATGGTAGGCAGCGTGCCGGTCAGCACAAAGGTCATGCCCGCAAAACGCTGATCCTGTGCCTGCGCCGCCTGGTACTGCATGGTCACACCGCATGCCTGTAGCCGCTGCACCAATGCCACCCGGTGCGGCTCCCGAAACGCCTGAACCACGCTTTCCGCCATAATGCTTCCGAAGCCGTCAATGTCGGCAAGCTGCTCCACAGAGGCATTCATGATCTGCTCCACACTGTGGAAACGATCGCAAAGCAGTACTGCTGCACGCTGTCCGATGCCCCGGATGCCAAGCCCGAAGATCACCCGATCCAGGGGAGCCGACTTGGATTTTTCAATGGCATCCAGCAGATTCCGGGCGGATTTCTCTGCAAAGCGATCCAGGGACAGCAGATCCTCCATGGTCAAAGTGTACAGATCCGCAACGGAGCGGATCTTTCCGTTGTCCAGCAGCGCTTGCGCAATGGCGGGGCCCATGCCGTCAATGTTCATTGCCCCTTTGCTGGCAAAGTGGATCACATTCTTCAACAGCTGTGCCGGGCAGTCCGTATTGGGACAGCGCAGCACACTTTCCTCCGGATCCCGGACAGCCTCCGTGCCGCATACCGGGCAGTGGGTGGGCAATGTATAGGGCACCGAGTCCGGCTGATGGGATACGGAAGCCAGTACCTCCGGAATGATCTCCCCTGCCTTTCGCACCCGGATCATATCTCCCACCCGAATGTCCTTATCGGCGATAAACTGCTGGTTGTGCAGCACTGCCCGGCTGACGCTGGTACCTGCAAGGGTGATGGGGTCAAATACCGCCACCGGCGTAATGGCACCGGTTCTTCCCACATTCACTTCAATTTTTTGCAGCCGGGTTTCCTTCTCTTCCGGCGGAAATTTGTATGCCACTGCCCATTTGGGCACCTTAGTGGTGGCACCCATCACCTGCCGTTGGGCAAGGTCATTGACCTTGATGACTACGCCGTCAATATCATAGGGCAGCTTGGCACGTTCCTCTCCGATGCGGCTAATCTGTTCCCGGATCTCCTGGTAGGTTTCACAAAGCCGGAACTCCACCGTTTTGAAGCCCAGCTTCCGCATCCAGGTCAGAGATTCCGCATGGGTACCGTGGAGTCCGCCTGTCATTTGCTGCACATTGAACACAAAAATGTCCAGCCGTCGTTTTGCTGTAACCTCCGCATGCTTTTGCCGCAGAGATCCGGCTGCCGCATTTCTGGGATTCTTGAAGGGCTGCTCGTCCGCAAGTTCCTGCTGCTCTACCAACTTCAAAAAGCTGTCCCGGGGCATGAATACCTCACCACGCACCTCCAGCAAGGCTGGTGCATCCTCCAGCCGCAGGGGGATGGATCGGATTGTCCGGATATTTCCGGTCACATCCTCCCCGACAAAGCCGTCCCCCCGGGTGGAACCGCAGGTCAGCACCCCGTTTTCATACAGCAGGGATACGGACAAACCATCGATTTTCGGCTCTACCGTAAACCGGGGGGCATCCAGCTTCTGCTGACACTCTGCCACAAAAGCCGCAACCTCCTCAAAGGAGAATACATCCCGCAAACTGCCCATCTGAACCGTATGGGTCACCTTCTGAAAATCGCTGAGTGCCATGCCGCCTACCCGCTGGGAGGGGGAATGGGGACTGAGCAACTGGGGATACTCTGTTTCAATGGCCTTCAGCTCCCGCATCAGTGCATCATAGTCACAGTCCTCAATGGTGGGGGCATCCAGCACATAGTAGGCATAATTATGCTGTTCAATCTCCTTGGTCAGCTGGGCTAGCCGCAGCTTTGCTTGTTCAAAGTCCATTGCTTTCTCCTTTACAGTGCCCAGATACCATCGGGCGTTTTTCCTACGATAATTGTTTCCGACAACAGGCAGGTATATGTAACCGTCACCGGCTGACATTGCAAGGGCGCTGCCACATCCAGCGTCAGCGTCAGCCGCAGCAGGATCTGGTGACAGGTCTGGTTGATGCCAGCCTGGGTGAATTGGGTCAGAAGCTCCGTCTGTACGCTGCCAGCCGGCCGCACCTGCACCTGTACATTGGGTCCCCTGCCGGCAAGCAGCGTCATGCCGCTTGCCGATCCGAGAGGAACCGAAACCCGGCTGGATGCATATTGGTTCAGCGCCTCATTCACCCTGCCGGTCACCTGATTCTGAAATCTGCTTACCGCTCCGGACAGCAGCTCCACGGAGACGATCTCGCCGGATTCGTTTTTCACAATGGCTGCAAACTCTCCTTGCTCCTCCCTGGTCTGCTGTAGGGCGTGTTCCGTGCTTTCCACCAGGATCCGGGTGGCATCCTGCCGGATCACATGGGTGCAAGCGGCAGAAAAGGGCTCCCGAATCCGGATTCCCAGCCATAAAATCCACAGGATCAACCCGCAAAGCAAAAGCACACCCACCAGGATCCGTTTTCGAGGACGACGGGTTCGGCGATACCGCATAGCAACTCCTTAACCGGAAAACGGGCGACTGACAGCCGCCCTGTTTTCATTACTCGTCACAGCCGCAGCCACAGCCTTCCTGGTTCCCGGATGCTTCAAGGGGAATGGGAGAAAACTCCTCTGTCGGGAACTGAAGCCGGCTGAATACCTCGCAGGGGCTGTCGTTGTTGGCACAGCATGCCTTTGCCGGTACGGTATAGGGATAGGTGGGAATCAGTACAGTCACCGGTCGGGACAGCTCCACGATAGAGAACAGACCCAGTGTGAGGATCACCGCACGGTTGGGCATATCCGTTTCCCCGGATGCACACTTGCAGTGTCCCCTGCCGATCTTTGCCTCCAGCACCACCGGATCTACCACCTGGACGGATGCCACAGGCAGATTCACGATGTTGCAGCAGGAATTGGTATGTCCGGTGGATTCCCCGGAACTGGTAAAGGTCTTGGTAGCAGATTCACTGCCGTAGAGTATGCAGGTTTTGGTTGCGGTGGCGGTGCCCCGCAGAGGCATGCCCGGTTCGCATGCCCGGTCGCTGACCAGCAGATCCACGTCAAATGTATAGGTCAGATCAATGGAGTAGAATCCCCGATTGAACGGAACCGGCTCCACGGAAATGCACACATCCCGGATGGATACACACTTGGTCTTTACAAATGCACAATGGGGCGGCAGCTCACAGCCCTCCAGTCTGACTACCACGCCGGTGAGACAGTCCTTATCGCTGCAACTGTCAAACACACGGTTAACCTTTACCGGGACAGCGTCCTGGGGGCAGTCCGAATGCAAACATTCGCTCATAACCTTCCTCCTTCACATTGCTTTTTGAAGCGCAGAAATTGTACTTCTGTACATCATATTCGCCAGAAGGGGGAAATGTGACTGGATCAGGTTTCGTGATCTACCTGCTTGAATACCTTCAGATTGCCGATCTTCTTGCTGCGCTCCTCCAGGACTGCTTCCACCTCTGAAAAGGGCAGGTTTTCCTCAGCGCACAGTACCATAATATGATACAGCAGGTCGGAAATTTCATTCTTCAGCTCGTTGTTGTCATGATTCTTTGCGGCGATCACCATTTCGGTACATTCCTCGCCGCATTTTTTCAGGATCTTGTTCTCTCCCTGGGAAAACAGATAACAGGTGTAGGACTTCTTTTTGATCTCATCAGCGGATTCGCCGCTGGACGCATACTGGGCCTTCCGGTCCAGTACCACCTGATACAGATCCTCTAATACGTTATTGGACATGGTTCATTCCTCCGTCTGTCTTTCATAAATTCTTGTGTAGAAGCAGCTGTGATGCCCGGTATGACATGCAGCACCGGTTTGCTCCACCGTGACAAGCAGGGTATCATTGTCGCAGTCTGCGTCAATGGTCAGCACCTTCTGCAAATGTCCGGAGGTCGCCCCCTTGTTCCATAGCTCCTGCCGGGAGCGGCTCCAGAACCAGGTATATCCGGTTTCCAGAGTCTTTTGCATGCTTTCCCGGTTCATATATGCGAGCATCAGAACCTGCCCGGTGCTTGCCTCATACACGATGGCAGGGATCAGCTCCGCCTTTTGAAAATATTGATCCAGATTCATGGCTTTCTCCTTACCGCACGGCAATGCCCTGCTGCTTTAAATGGGTCTTGACCTGCTGCACGGTCAGCTCCTTGAAATGGAACAAGGAAGCCGCCAGGGCAGCGGTTGCTCCTGTCTGTTCAAACACATCAGAAAAGTCCGACAGGCTGCCGCAGCCGCCGCTGGCGATCACCGGGATCTTGACCGCATCACACACGGCATTCAGCATCTCGATGTCAAAGCCAGCCTTTGTGCCGTCCGCATCAATGGAGTTGAGACAGATCTCCCCTGCCCCCAGGCGCTGGATCTCCTTGACCCACTGGATCAGATCCAGATGCATATCGATCCGCCCTCCGTTTACATACACTGTGTAGCCGCCAGTGCCGTTCCGCTTTGCATCCACGCCCACCACTACGCACTGACTGCCGAAAATATCCGCCGCCTCTGCAATCAGCTTCGGATTTTTTACGGCGGAGGAGTTGATAGAAACCTTGTCTGCACCGGCACGCAGGGTCTCCCGGAAGTCGTCGATGGTGGAAATGCCGCCGCCTACGGTGAGAGGGACGAATACCTGCTGGGCAGCCCGGCGCACCACGTCCAGAATCACGCCCCGCCCCTCATGGGAAGCGGTGATATCATAGAACACCAGTTCGTCAGCACCCTGCCGGTTGTATTCCGCTGCACACTCCACCGGATCCCCTACGTCCTGGATGCCCTGAAAATTCACGCCCTTGACCACCTTGCCGTTGCGTACATCCAGGCAGGGGATGATTCGTTTTGCAAGCATACCTGCAACTCCTTTCAGTTAGTTTGATTTTCAGGCTGTGCCTCAGCAATGGCTTCCCGCAAATCCAGCGTACCCTTATACAGGGACTTGCCGCAGATGGTTCCGTACAGCCCCATCTCCCTGCAAATGCGGATATCCTCAATGGTATGCACACCGCCGCTGGCAATGATATTACACTGCCCACGGGTGGCATCCGCCAAAGCAGACAGCTGTTCCGCATTGACGCCGGACAGCGTGCCGTCCTTGGAAATATCCGTGAAAATGAAGGTACCCACTCCGGCACGGATCATTTCCCGGGCAAGAGCAATGTAATCCACATCGGAAGCATCCAGCCAGCCCTCTGCGGCTACCTTGCCGTTTTTGGCATCGATCCCCACTGCGATTCGATCCCCGTATTCTGCCACCGCTTCCTTGACAATCCGGGGGTTTTTCAGAGCAATGGATCCAAGAATCACCCGGCTGATACCCTCGGACAGGTAAGATTCCACCGTGTCCAGAGAACGGATGCCGCCTCCGAGCTCCACCTTCAGCGGCGTATGCTTTGCTACATCCAGGAAAATGTCAGCGTTGACCGGCTGTGCGGATTTTGCCCCGTCCAGATCCACCATATGGATCCACTGGGCACCTGCCTCCGCAAAGCCCTGGGCAGTGTCCATATAGCTTTCTGCCACTTGTTCCGCAGTCTGGAAATCCCCCTTCCAGAGCCGGACACATTTGCCGTCCTTGATATCGATTGCTGGTAAAATAATCATATGTTCTCTCCTTATGCCAACGCCGCAAAGTTCCGCAGCATCTGTAACCCGATCTCGCCGCTTTTTTCCGGATGGAACTGGGCGCCGAATACATATGCTCCGTCATATACCAAAGCGGGAATGGTGCTGCCGTATTCACAGGACGCGGCAATCACCGAATCCGGGCACATAGCCTGATAGGAATGCACAAAATACACATATGCATCCTCCGGCAGATCCTTCAGCATGGGGCAGTCCAGCTTTTGATCCAGCTTGTTCCAGCCCATATGAGGAATCACCAGCCCGTGATCCGGGATCCGCTCCACCGTTCCCGGCAGCAGTCCCAGCCCCTCGCAAGGCTCAAATTCATAGCTCTTCTCAAACAACATCTGCATGCCCAGGCAAATCCCCAGAAAGGGCTTCTCTTTTGCCTGCTGCTGTAAAAGCTCCGTCAGTCCATGGGCATGGAGCATTTGCATGGCACTGGGGAACGCCCCCACTCCAGGCAGGATGATGGCGTCCGCCTGGCGGATGGTGTCCGGATCATCTGTCAATATGTGTTCCTGTCCCAGGTATCGCAGAGCATTTTCTACGCTGAAAATGTTTCCTGCCCCGTAATCGATCACTGCAATCATTACAATGCCCCCTTTGTGGAAAGTACTGTACCGGTTTCGTTTTCCGCAATCGCCGCTTTCAGTGCATGCGCAACCGCTTTGAAGGCTGCCTCGCACTTGTGATGATCGTTGCTGCCATACAGCATGTTCACATGCAGGGTAATACCCGCATGAAAGGCAAAGGCACGGAAAAATTCCTCCGCCAGATTGGTGTCGAATGCGCCGATCATGGGGGTGGCAAAGCTGCCATTCCACACCAGAAAGGGGCGGTTGCTGATGTCCAGGGAGGCGAACGCCAGGGACTCGTCCATGGGAATATACGCCGTGCCGTATCGGCAGATGCCGGACTTATCTCCCAGTGCCTGCTTCAGCGCCTCCCCCAGTACGATGCCTGTGTCCTCCACCGTGTGATGGGAATCCACATACAGATCCCCCTTAGTATGGATCACCATGCTGATGCCGCTGTGGGCGGACAGGGCAGTGAGCATATGGTCAAAAAAACCAATGCCTGTGTCGATCTGGGCTGTGCCCTTTCCGTCCAATAACACTTCTATGTGAATCTGGGTTTCCCGGGTATTCCGGTCTACAGCTCCTGTTCTCATAGGCTCTCCTCCTTGGCAGAAAGTGTTTGCAGGCTTTGGGTCAGTGCCTCCAGCAATGCTGCATTCTCCTCCGATGAGCCGGTACAAATCCGCAGAAAGCCCCGGAACCGGCGGATAGCAATGGACGCATCCAACAGCATCTGATACAACTGTGCATCATACGAGGTACGCACATAGACAAAGTTTGTGCGGCTGTTGTACACCTGTTCCAATATGTTAGGATACTTAGATTGTAACTGCGTGATTCCCCGATACAGTTGCTTTGCACGCTCTGTAATCTGTGCTGTGCATGCATGGAGATAATCCGGCTGCTGCAACAGAATGGTGCCGATGGTCTGGGCGATCATATCCGTATTGTAGGGGGATTTTGCCGCACGAAGCGCCCGGGTGATGGTCTTTCCGGCTACAGCAAACCCGAGCCGGATCCCGGCAAGCCCCAGCGCCTTGGAACAGGTCTTGAGAATAATGCAGTTGTCATATGCGGAAAGCTCCGGCAGCATACTCTGATCCCAGAAATCCATATACGCTTCGTCCAGGATCACCAGGCAATCCAGTGCATTCAACAAACGGCGGATCTCAGTACGACCTAACCCCAGAGAAGTGGGATTGCATGGGTTGGAGAAAACCACTGCCTTTGCATGGGTTTCCTTGCAGAAGGCAATAAGCCTGTCCACGTCAATGGTTAAATCCTGCCGCTTGGGGCAAACCTCCACCTTCAACTCATACAGACTGCTGTAAAAAGCATACATGGAAAAATCATGTTCCAGGGTTACAATGGTGTCGTCGCTTTCCAGAAAACAGCTGGTGATGATGCTGATCAATTCATCCGACCCGTTGCCGGAGGTGATGCAATCCGGATTCAACCCGTAGTAAGCTGCAAATGCTTCATTCACCTTCTGGGACAGAGGATCCGGGTATCGGTTCAACGGCAGGGCGGCAACAGCCTCTCCGATCTGCCGACGCAGCTCCCCCGGCAAGGAAATGTAGGATTCATTGGCATCCAGCCGGATCTGATATGTGCCCTGAATGGGGTCGTAGGGCACCAGATCCGCCAGCTTCTGATTCAGCTGATACTGCATAGCATTCTCTCCTTCCGGTCAATCCTTTGCAAACCGTACCTTGATGGCATTTGCGTGGGCGGTCAGACCCTCCCGCTCTGCGATCAGGACAATGTCATCCTTTGCGTCCGCCAGAGCTTCCTTGGTGTAGTACACATAACCGGAACGCTTCAAGAAGCTGGAAACGGACAGGGGTGAGAAGAACCGTGCTGTGCCGCTGGTGGGCAGCACATGATTGGGACCTGCGAAATAGTCTCCCAGAGGCTCGGAAGCATACTGACCCAGGAATACGGAGCCTGCATTGTCCAGTCTGCCCAGATACTCCATGGGGTTTTGCAGGTGTACCTCCAGATGCTCCGGCGCAATGGCATTGGCAAGCTCCACTGCACAATCCACGCAGTCGCAGATCAGAATGGCACCCTGATCCCGGAGAGAGGCTTCGATGATCTCCTTCCGGGAAAGGCTCTGTACCTGCTTTTCCAATTCCACCAGCACTGCATCTGCCAGCTTCTCGCTGGTGGTGACCAGAATGGAGGACGCCAGCTTGTCATGCTCTGCCTGGGACATGAGGTCAGCGGCTACGAATGCGGGATCCGCCGTATCATCTGCCAGCACCAGGATCTCACTGGGACCAGCCACCATGTCAATATCCACAACCCCATACAGCAGCTTCTTGGCAGTGGCAACGTAAATATTGCCGGGTCCTACGATCTTATCCACCCGAGGGATCTGCTCCGTGCCGTATGCCAAAGCCGCAATGGCCTGGGCACCACCGCTGAGAAATACCCTGTCCACGCCGCAGATGGCTGCTGCCACCAGAATATCCGGGTTGGGAGTGCCGTCCTTCCGGGGTGGCGTTACCATAATGATTTCCTCCACCCCGGCGATCTTTGCCGGAATGGCGTTCATCAAAACACTAGAGGGATATGCTGCCGTGCCGCCGGGTACATACAGACCCACACGCTTCAGACCCCGGATTCGCTGCCCCAGCAAAACCCCGTTGGGCAAGGCGTTGACGAAGCTGTTTTCACGCTGCCGGTTGTGGAAATCTGCAATATTTTCCATGGCATCCAGCAGTGCATTGACAAAATCCTCATCCGCCTCGTTCAGCGCATCCTCAATGACCTCCTGGGGCACCTCATAATATTGGGGCAGTTCCCCGTCAAACTGCTTGGTATACTTTTGTACAGCCTGATCGCCGCCTGCCCGGACGGTTTCGATGATTTCCGTTACGATCTGGCTTACCCGCTTATCTGTTTCGCCGGTACGCTTTGCAAGCTGCTCCAGAAATGCCTTCTCGTCGGTGCCGTTGGCATAAATCTTCTTCATCATGGCTTTGTCCTCCTATTTGTTCAGCTGTGCTTCGATCTTTTCGATCAGGGACTCGATCTGCGCCTGCCGCAGCTTTAAGCTTACCGTATTCACGATCAACCGGGCAGAAATGGGTGCCACATCCTCAAAGACCTCCAGCCCATTTTCCCGCAGGGTTGATCCGGTTTCTACGATATCCACAATGCCGTTGGCAAGATCCAGCAGGGGTGCCAGCTCCACGGAGCCTTCGATCTTGACGATTTCTACGTCCATACCCTTGGCTTCAAAAAAGGCTCTTGCTACATTTGGATACTTTGTGGCGATGGTCTTGACCCCGATGCCGGCGTAAAAATCGTCTCCCTTTTTGCCGGCAAGGGCGAATTTACACTTGCCGAAGCCCAGATCCACCAGTTCGTAGAACTTTCCGTTCATTTCCATAATGGTATCCTTGCCGACCACACCCATATCGCACACGCCATGCTCTACATAGGTAATCACGTCCGCCGCCTTGGCAAGTACCACTTCCAGGTTTGCGTCCCGGATCGGCAGAATCAGCTTTCTTCCCTTTTCCCGGACTGCGGTACAGTCAAAGCCCAGAGATTCCAGCAGCCCGATCGTGTCCTTTTCCAGTCTGCCCTTGGTCAGGGCAATGCGCAATGGTTTTTCCATTTCCGTCTCTCCTTTATACCATCAGCCGGAAATGATTTCCGTTGCTGCTTCGTCGTTGATGATTACCAGCTTGGCAATGCCCCGCTGCCGTGCATAGGCTCTTGCATCCTCCACCGTATCCTGCATCGCAAGCTCCACAATCAGACCTTCCGCCCGGAGCTTCTTTGCCCGGCAGATTGCCTGTGCCGCACAGCCTTCTCCGGCAAAAATCAGCACATCACTATGTACAGGTACCTGGGGATCATGCTTTGCATATACCTGGGAAATGGCGTCCACATGCACTGCAAAGCCGGTTGCCGGTACGTCATAGCCAAACTCTGCGATCAGTTTGTCATACCGTCCGCCGGACAATACCTCGTCCCCATAGCCGGACAAATAGCCCTTGATGATGATGCCGGTGTAGTAGTCCGTCCGGTTGACCATACCCAGGTCAATGGTCACCTTGCCGTTCTCGCACAGCCGGACTGCATCCTCATACACGCTGCGGAGATTGTCCAGAATAGCCTGCATCTTCTCACCCTTGAAGTACCGGGCAGCCTTTTCAAAAACCTCCTCGCCGCCAAACAGACGGGGCAGCATCTTCACTGCCCGGACTGTTTCGCTGTCCCCGATGGTATCCAACAGGTCATTGAGGGCAGGATAGTTCTTGAATTCAATCAGACTGCGGATCTGCTCCTGGGTTTCCTCGTCCGTGTGCAGCTGATTCATCAATTCCTTGAATACGGCAATATCCCCAAGCTCCAGGGAGAAGGTGTCGTAGGCACAAGCCTCCAGCACCTCCAGAGCGGTGGAGATCACTTCCAGATCCGCCAGCTTGGAATCCGAACCGATCAGCTCAATGCCGGTCTGGGCAACCTGGTCACTGCGTCCCTTCAGCTGGGGCGTGTTGGCGTATACACACTGGTTGTAGTACAGCCGCAGAGGCAGGGGCGCATCCTTCAGCCGGGTTGCAACCACCCGGGCGATCGGCATGGTGGAATCCGGGCGGATCACCAACAGCCGCCCTTTGCTGTCCGCAAATTTATACATCTGCTCCTGGGGGAAGTATGCGGACTTGTGACTGAATACATCAAAAAACTCCAGAACCGGTGTGATGACCTCAGAAAATCCCCGGCTTCTGAAAATCTGTTCGATCCGGTGCTCCACGCTGCGGCGCTGTGCGCATTCGGTAAACAAATAATCCTTGGTGCCCTCCGGGGTAATCAAATCGTAGTATCTCATGGCTGCCTGCGGCTGCTGCCGCACTCCTTTCATCACTTTACTATGCTAACATGTTAGCATAGTATTATAAAAAAGTCAAGTTAGAACAGCGTCATCTGACTGGATTTCGGCAATGCGCCCAAAGCGCCGATGCTTTCCAGGGTATCCACTATGGTTTTTGACGCACCGCACTTGTTCTGGAACTCCTCGATGGATACAAAATCCCGTGCCTGTGCGGTCTCATACAGGCTCATAGCCGCTGCTTCTCCCACGCCAGACAACGCACCAAAAGGAATCCGGATCTTTCCGTCCTCAATCAGGTACTTCACTGCATGGGATTTATACAGATCGATGGGCAGGAACTCATACCCTCTGGACATCATTTCGTTGACGATCAGCAGGATATCATACAGGTCGTTTTCCTTCTTGCTCCGGTCATTTCCAAGGGCACGCAACTCCTCAATTCGGTTCCGGACGGCAGCAATGCCCCGGACTGCCAGATCCGCATCAAAATCTCCGCCACGGACAGTAAAATAGGTGGAGTAAAATTCCAGTGGCTTATGGAGCTTGAACCAGCCCAGCTTGATGGCTGCGATAACATAGGCTGCCGCATGAGCCTTGGGGAACATGTACTTAATCTTCAAACAGCTGTCTATGTACCACTGGGGTACGTTGTGATCCTTCAGCATCTGGATCCGCTCCGGGGTAAAGGTTTTCGGTGCCTTACCCTTACGGGTGTCCTCCATGATCTGGAACGCCTGCTTGGGCTCGACCCCCTTATATAGCAGATAGGTCATGATGCTGTCTCGGGTACCGATTACCTCCGAAATGGTACAGGTCTTGTTCTCGATCAGATCCTTTGCGTTGCCCAGCCATACATCTGTACCATGGGACAGACCGGAAATCTGCAAAAAGTCGCTGAACTTGGTCGGCTTTGCGTCCATCAGCATGCCGATGGTGAAATTGGTGCCCATCTCCGGGATGCCCAAACTGCCGGTAGGACAATAAATATCCTCTTTGGTGACTCCAAGCACGGATACGTCCGTACACATGCGGATCACGTCCGGATCTGTAGTGGGAACGTCCGCAATCTTGATGCCGGTCAGATCCTCCAGATGCTTGTACAGGGTGGGCACCACATGTCCCAGCTCGTCCAGCTTCAGAATGGTATCATGCAGGCTGTGGAAGTCGAAGTGGGTTGTGATGACGTCGGAATCCGCACTGTCCGCCGGATGCTGTACCGGAGTAAAGTCGTATACATCATAGTCGGAGGGCACAACCACCATGCCTCCCGGATGCTGTCCGGTGGTGCGCTTTACGCCGGTACAGCCCTTGGCAAGCCGGTTTTCTTCTGCCGGATTCTGGGATTCATTCCGATCCTCCAGGAAATGCTTGGCGTATCCGAATGCGGTTTTCTCCGCTACGGTACTGATGGTACCCGCCTTGAACACGTTGGCTCTGCCAAACAGCTCCTCCGTATACCGGTGGGCAGAGGATTGATACTCGCCGGAGAAATTCAGATCAATATCCGGTGCCTTGTCTCCGTCAAAGCCCAGGAAGGTTTCAAAGGGAATATCATGACCATCCCGGCGCATTTCAATGCCGCAGTTGGGACAGTTCTTTGCCGGCAGATCAAAACCGGAGCCATAGCTGCCGTCTGTGATAAATTCGCTGTGCTTGCATTTGGGGCATACATAGTGAGGTGCCAGCGGGTTGACCTCCGAGATGCCTGCCATGGATGCCACAAAGGAGGAACCAACGGATCCACGGGATCCCACCAGATAACCATGCTCCTCCGAGTTGGAAACCAGCTTCTGTGCAATGATGTACAGCACGGAAAAGCCATGCTTAATGATGGAGGACAGCTCCCGATCCAGCCGCTTTGCCACAATCTCCGGCAGGGGATCCCCGTAGATTTCCCTTGCCCGGTTGTTGGTGATCCGGGTCAGATCCTCCTCCGCCCCTTCGATATTCGGGGTAAAGGTGCCCTTGGGGATGGGGCGTACAAAATCAATGAGATCGGCGATCCGGTTTGTGTTTTCCACCACTACCTCGTATGCCTTTTCCTGTCCCAGGTAGGAGAATTCCTCCAGCATTTCATCAGTGGTGCGCAGATACAAGGGTGCCTGCTGGTCCGCATCCTTAAAGCCGTTGCCAGCCATCAAAATCTGCCGGTATTTTCCGTCCTTTGGATCCATGAAATGCACGTCACAGGTGGCGACTACGGGCAATCCCAGATCGTCCCCGATCTTACAGATCATCCGGTTCCAGTTTTTCAGATCGTCTTCAGATTCTGCCGTACCATTCCGGAGCATGAAAGCATTGTTTCCCAGAGGCTGGATTTCCAGATAATCATAAAATTTCGCAAGCTCCAGCAATTCCGCATAGGGTCTGCCGTCCACCATGGCACGGAACAGTTCCCCCGCCTCACAGGCACTGCCGAACAGCAATCCCTCATGGTACTTAAGCAGCTGGGACTTTGGCATCAAAGGCTTTTTGTAGAAGCAGTCAATGTGTCCGTAGGAGATCAGCCGGTACAGATTTTTCAGTCCGGTCTGGTTCTTCGCCAGAATGATCTGGTGGAAGGATTTCAGCTTCCTTGCATCGATCTTCTGTACCTTGGTGTTCAGCTCCGACAAATACTCCAGCTTTTTTTCCGTGATCAGTCGTCCCACAAGTTCCAGATAGATCTTTGCAAGCATCATAGCGTCGTTGTCTGCCCGGTGATGGTCAAACTTCCCCAGCTTCAGGTGCTTTGCCACAACGTTCAGCTTATGCTTTGCAAGATCCGGCAGCATAGCCTGACACAGCACCAGACTGTCTATGTAAGCATAAGCGTACTGCTGCCCTGCCCTGCCTGCAGCCGCATCAATAAAGCTGGTATCGAACCGGGCGTTGTGGGCAACCAGCACCGGATCCTCTCCGCAGAAGGCGAAAAATTCTTTCAGCGCCTGGGGTGCCTTTGGAGCGTCCGCCACCATGCCCTCATGAATTCCGGTCAGATCCGTGATTTCCGGAGGAATGGGACGTTCCGGGTTCACATAGGTGTGGAAGGAGTCCGCCACCCGCATATTCTTGACCTTGATGGCACCGATCTCCGTGAGCCGATCCCGTTCCGCACTGAGTCCCGTGGTTTCCACATCAAAAATAATGATAGTGTCGTTGACGGTCTTGTCGGTTTCTCCGATGAGAATCTTCCGCTCCGCAATGTCGTTAACCACATACGCCTCACAGCCGTAGATCACCTTAAAATCCTTCGCTTTGCCGATGGCGTTCATGGCTTCCGGGAACGCCTGAGCTACTCCGTGATCCGTAATGGCAATGGCGTGATGTCCCCACGCCTGGGCACGGGCGATGAGATCGGATGCAGAACTGACAGCGTCCATGGCGGACATGGTAGTATGCATGTGCAGCTCCACCCGCTTTTTCGGTGCATTGTCCATGCGGATCTTCCGCTTCACCAGCATCAGATCCATGGGCATCATGGTGATGTCCTTATTAAAGGTATCGAACTCAATATTCCCCTTTGCAACTACCGTGCAGCCGTTTTTCAGCTTGTCGTATGCTGCTTCGGACAGCTTTTTAGTGTCAATGAACATTTTCAGCATAATGGAGCCGGTATAGTCGGTGATGTAATAGCTGAGAATGGTTTTCTGTCCGTTTTTGACCTCTTTCCGGTCTGGTATGTCGAAAATATCTCCCCATACCACCACCTTGGTATCCAGTCTGCCGGTAGCCTCCTGGAGGGAAATGGGCTGTTCCTTGATGGTGCCGCCCCGGATCACCAGGGCAGAGCCTTCTTCGACCTCAAAGGGCAGATGCAGCAGCGCCGCATTGGCAGCAACCACCTTGGGAGCTGCTGCTTTCCCGGTACTGCCGGATGCAGGCGCAGTGAGTTGATCCCGGTGCTGAGGAATGGCTGCTGCAACCTTTGCGATCAGTTCCTCATGCTGGGTGGCAGGGGGAGCGTTCTCTCCGGACAGCTCTACCAGAAGCTGCAAGCCGTACTGCTCCTGAATCAGCATGCTCAAAGCCCGGCAGAATCCGGCTTGCTCCAGGATCTCCCGTCCCCCATGCACCAGAGAAATGGCAAGCTTGTCCGCCTCCCGTTTCACTCCGGCATGATCCAGAAAGCCATTGAGCACGGACATGCGCCGTTTCAGCTGGGAAATCAGTGATGAATAGCTTGTTTCCAGGGTGAACAGCTCCGGCGCATACCGGCAGGCAAGGGTCACCCGGGACAGGGACAGCCGATGCTCCAGTGCCGTTTCAAAGGCAAACATGGTTTCTGCATCCAGAACCTGGTCGTACCGCACATGAAAGGTCATTTCCGTGCGATTTTCCGTATAGGTCAGACGGTAGAGCATACCTTCCAGTGCGGCAGCCGGCAGTTCCGGTGCCAGATCCGCCAAAAAGTCAGCCAGTTTCAATTCCATGCAATCACCTTACAGCTTTTCGATTTCCTTTAACAGTTCCGGCACGATCTCCGATTCCGGAATCTTGCGCAGGCACTGATCCTTTTTGAAGATCACGGCGCAGCCGTCGCCGCCTGCCACGCCGATATCAGCCTCACGAGCTTCTCCCGGACCATTGACGATGCACCCCATGACTGCGATCTTAATGTCCTTGTCCAGGTTTGCCACAGCGGCTTCCACTTCCTTTGCCGCTTTCACCAGGTCGATCCGGGTTCTGCCGCATGTGGGACAGGATACGATCTGTACACCCTTCCGCTTGCCCACGCCCTTGAGAATATCCCGGGCAGCAGCAATTTCCTTGATGGGATCATCCGTCAGAGAAACCCGGATGGTTTCCCCGATGTCATCCGCCAGCAAAGCGCCGATGCCAATGGCAGATTTGATCAGCCCCATGCGCTCCGTGCCCGCTTCCGTGACCCCAAGGTGCAGCGGATAAGGACATTTCTGTGCCGCCAGCCGGTATGCCCGGATCATGGTGGGTACATCGGAGGATTTGATGGAGATCACGATATCGTCAAAATCGAACCGGTTCAGGATCGCCACATGCCCCAGTGCGCTTTCCACCAGCGCCTCCGGAGTAGGTGCTCCGTACTTTGCTAAAAGCTCCTTTTCCAGAGAACCGGAGTTGACCCCGATGCGGATGGGAATCTGCCGGGATTTGCAGGCTTCTACCACCTGTCTGACCCGATCCATATCCCCAATGTTGCCCGGATTGATCCGGATCTTATCCACGCCAGCGGCGGCGGCTTCAATGGCAAGTCGGTAGTCAAAGTGGATGTCCGCCACCAGTGGAATGCGCAGTTTTTCCTTCAGCGCTCCCACCAGCCGGACTGCGTCCATATCCGGAATGGCTGCACGGACAATTTCACAGCCTGCCTGTTCCAGGGCAAGCGCCTGTTCCACGCTGCCTGCAATATCATCGGAACGTCGGTTCAGCATGGACTGGATATAAATATGCTTGCCGTCCAACAGGCAATCCCCTACTTTTACCGGTTTTATTGTTCGCATGATTTTTCTCCTTTATCAAATCAGTTTTGCAATGTCGTTATAGGTCACTGCCAGCATCAACAACATCAGCAGTGCCATGCCTACCAAATGTACCATGCCCTCATGCTCTGGCTTGACAGGCTTGCGGCGGATGGCTTCAATGATGAGAAATACCAGTCTTCCCCCATCCAGTGCCGGTAAAGGCAGCAGATTACAGAATCCCAGATTGATGGTCACAAGGGTGGACAGTGCCAACAGGGACATAACATGCTCCCGGAGGGTTTCCCCGATGGTTGCAGCCTCTCCAATGGCGTTGACGATGCCTACCGGTCCGGACATATCGTGGAATCCCACGTTTCCACGGATCAGATCCAGCAGTCCCACCCAGGTCATCCGGGCAATGGACACGGTGTCCTTTGCTGCGTAGGCAAGCACGTTGCCAACGGTAGTTTTCTGACCGTATACCCAGAAGTCCAGCCTGCCGGTGGTTGCAGTATCCTCAAAGCGCACATGCTCCAGGGTCACAATCTCCCCGTTCCGGCGCACATCCACTGTAAAATCGTTTTCGTTGGTGTATTGCAGTTTATAGGAAAGATCCGTATCCGTCAGGATCCGCATGCCGTTGATCCGGACAATGGTATCATTCACCTGCAAACCGCAGCTTTCACTGGAGGAAGTGGAATTTCCATTTTCGTCCGCATGAAAGCGGCTGATGGTTGTGGTGGTAATGGCATCACCCATGCTGGTGGTAATAATCAGCAGCACAAACCCGAGCAGGATGTTCATGGTCGCACCTGCAACCACAACCGCCATACGCCGGGGCACGCTTTTTTTGCCAAACGCCCGGGAGTCCTCGCTGTCCGCATCCTCCCCTTCCATGGCGCAAAAACCGCCGATTGGCAGCAGCCGGAGGGAATACTCGGTTTCGCCCCACTGTTTTTTCAGAATCGCCGGACCCATGCCAATGGCAAACTGGTTGACCCGGATGCCGCAGAGTTTGGCAACAATAAAGTGTCCGAATTCGTGGAGCGCCACAATCACGCCCAGAATGAAAATTGCAAGGATGATCTTTACCATAATACACCTTTCTCAATGTGTGCAGTGCCATCTTTCATGCTTTGTATCATGCTGCCCGGAGAATCACAACAGATTTTCTTCCACAAATGCCCGAGCCTGTGCATCTGCCTGCATGACATCTTCATAGCAGTTCAGCTGCATAAAGGGGAAATGGGCAACAGCAGCTGCAACCAGTTCGCCGATCCGCAGGAAGGGAATCTCCCCTGCCAGGAAATGTGCCACAGCCGCTTCATTGGCACCGTTGGCAATGCAGGGATATGCGCCGCCCTTGGTGATGGCGTCAATACAGGTGCGCAGGCAATCAAAGGTTTCCAGATCCGGTTTTGCAAAGGTCAGCGTGCCGTAATCCGTTAAAGACAGGGGCTTTGTGGGGCAAGGCATCCGATCCGGATACAGCAGAGCATACTGGATCGGGATTTTCATATCCGGCACACCAAGCTGTGCAATCACCGAGTAATCCTGATACTCCACTGCGGAATGCACCACGCTTTGCCGATGTACCACGATCTCGATCTGATCCGGCTGCAAATCGAACAGCCACTTGGCCTCAATAAACTCCAGCCCCTTGTTCATCAAGGTGGCGGAGTCAATGGTGATCTTGCTGCCCATACTCCAGTTCGGGTGATTCAGCGCTTGCGCAATGCTTACATGCTCCAGTTCCGCCCGGGTCTTTCCGAAAAATGGTCCCCCAGAGGCAGTGAGGATGATCTTCCGCAGCTGGGAACGCTGATTTCCCTGCAAACACTGAAAAATAGCGGAATGTTCACTATCCACCGGATAGATGGGTACATGCTTCCGCTTTGCAGCCTCCATGACCAGTGCACCGCCTGCAACCAGAGTTTCCTTGTTGGCAAGGGCGATGGGTTTCCCTGCTTCGATGGCGGTCAGTGTAGGCAACAGTCCCACCATACCCACCACGGAATTGAGAAAGATGTCCGCTTCCTTCTGCTGTGCGATCTCGCACAACCCATCCATACCGGACAGAACCCGGATGCTGGTATCCGCAAGCCTCTGCTTCAGGTCAGAATAGTGCCTTTCGTTGTAGATGCAAACACACAGGGGAGAAAATTCTCTTGCCTGCTGTTCCAGTTTCTCCACGCTGCTGTGGGCAGCCAATGCGGTTATGTTCAGTTTATGCTGCCGGGCAACCTCCAATGCCTGGGTACCGATGGAACCGGTACTGCCCAGTAATGCGACTGATTTCATGTCCATCCCTCCAATGAAGATACCCGTTAACACGGGAAAAAGAGGCTACCCCGCAATGGAAAATAGCCCCTTATGTTTAAAAACTATACAAGGGTGTTAGCTGGAGCACAGCGCAGAAAAACGGTACCACAAGCAATACACTGTCGAACCGATCCAAAAGTCCCCCATGCCCCGGCATAATGTTGCCATAGTCTTTGATCTGAAAGTGCCGCTTAATCAGAGAAGCGGTCAGATCCCCCACCGTTCCGATCAAAGCACATGCCATACCCAGCAGGCACACGGTTACATAATGCACTGTGAATATGTCTCCCCGGGCAGCCATGATCCGGCTGTAAACTGCTGCAAAGGCGATAAACAGAATGCCATTGGTGACAACACCGCCAATGAAGCCTTCTATCGTTTTCTTGGGACTGATCTGTGGGCATAGCTTGTGTTTGCCGCAGAAGGTCCCTACAAAATATGCGCCGGAATCCGCAAGCCAGGCACCGCACAACGCCATAACCACATAAATAATGCCATGAATGCCGTCCTTTTCGTTCAGCGTAATGCAGCAACACATGGAGTATGGGATCAGCAGGGTGCCGAATACCATCAGCAGTGCATGAAACAGGCTCATGCGTTCGTGCAGCAGAATATAGCTGAGCAACAGCAAAATGCAGACAGAGACTGCCACCAGCGGGCGAAAGGGCGTTTGATCGAAGTATACCAGAAAGGGCAGACCCATGCCGTACAGAAATGCCACCCCGGCAGGCAGCCGGAATTTCAGGCACCCTCCAGCCCGGAACAATTCAAACAGCAGAATCACGCAAACCGCCGCAATGGCAATGGGGAATACGATGGTATGATGCAGCAACAAAACCCCAATGGCAATGGCGCTTGCCACGGCGGAGGAGATCAGACGTATGCCCATCTCACACCCCTCCGAATCTTCTGCCCCGACCGGCAAAGTCGATCAGTGCTTTATCCAGTTCCTTCGGGGAAAAATCCGGCCACAGCACGTTGGTGAAATAAAATTCTGCGTATGCGCACTGCCAGATCATATAATTGGACAGGCGAAGCTCTCCACTGGGACGGATCAGCAGATCCACATCCGGCACACCGGCGGTATACAGGTACTGGGCAAACTGCTCCTCCGTCAAGGTATCCGGATCCAACTGACCATCCTTTGCCAGCTGTGCCACCTGCTTTGCCGCATGGACGATCTCATCCCTGCCCCCGTAGTTAATGGCGATCATCATCGTCATTTTGTCAAAGTGGGCAGTATCCCGTTCCACCGCAAGCATCTTTTCCCGCAGCTCCGGGGTAAACCGTTCCTTATCCCCCAAGAAAATCAACTTGGTTTCCAGGTCGAAAAATTCCCGCACATCATCAATGTACTGGTCGAACAGCTTCATCAATGCGTCCACTTCATCCTTGGGTCGTTTCCAGTTTTCCGTGGAAAAGGCGTAGAAGGAAATATAGGGAATGTTCAGATTCCGACAGTAACGGGCAATGGTTTTGAATGTCTTAGCGCCCTCACGGTGGCCAAGCTTCCGGGGCAGTCCCCGTTTCTTTGCCCATCTGCCGTTTCCGTCCAGAATAAAGCCGATGTGCCGGGGACGCTTTTCCGGCGGCGGCAGAGTCGGCGCAGTCTGTTTTGATAAAAATGCCATATCGTCTCCAAATCAGTTTCTCTATTATTGGGCTTACAGGCTCATAACTTCCTTTTCCTTGTCGGAAACCATGGAATCGGTCTGTGTGCAGAATTTATCCGTAATGTTCTGGATCTTCTTTTCTGCATCCTTCAACTCGTCCTCTGTAATCTCGCTGTTTTTCTTCATAGCCTTGAACTTTTCCATGGTATCCCGGCGCACGTTCCGCACTGCAACCTTTGTCTCGTCCCCATACTTCTTGATGGACTTGCAGATCTCCTTACGTCTGTCTTCGGTCAGCTGGGGGAATACCAGGCGGATCACCTTGCCGTCATCCGTAGGTGTGATGCCGATATCAGAAGCCAGGAGCGCCTTGTTGATAGCCTTGATCATAGAAGCGTCCCAGGGCTGGATCAGCAGGATCCGTGCTTCGGATACGGTGACAGCAGCCATCTGGTTTACAGGGGTGGGCGTGCCGTAGTAATCCACAGTTACCTTATCGAGAATGCCCGGATTCGCACGTCCGGCACGGATGGAAGCAAATTCAGCGGCAAGGTGCTGCAGCGCCTTGTCCATTTTTTCTTCTGCCAGCTTGATGTGTTCGTTCATAATCAATTCTCCTTAATCAATGTCCCCACATCCTGACCCATGATAGCGTCATAGATGTTGTCAGGGCGTTCCATATTAAATACCAGCATGGACATGCCGTTATCCTTACACAGGGTAGCTGCGGTGCTGTCCATAACAGCCAGTCCCTTTGCCAATACCTCGCTGTAGGTGAGGGTCTCGTACTTTACGGCATCCGGGTAGCGGTGGGGATCCTTGTCATATACCCCATCCACCATGGTAGCCTTGAAGAATACCTCGGCTTCGATCTCTACGGCACGGAGCGCTGCTGCTGTATCCGTAGAGAAGAAGGGATTGCCGGTGCCGCATCCGAAGATCACAACCCTGTGCTTTTCCAAGTGGCGAATCGCCCGGTTCCGGATATAAGGCTCAGCAACCTGCTGCATGGTGATCGCCGTCTGCACACGAACCTCAACCCCCAGGGATTCCAGCACATCTGCAATGGCCAGTGCGTTGATGGTAGTGGCCAGCATGCCCATATGATCCGCTCTGGTCCGGTCCATACCGCCGCTTTCTCTGCCACGCCAGAAGTTACCACCGCCGACCACGATGCCGATCTGCACACCCAGATCCGCACACTTCTTGATACTCCTGCAAATATCCGTAATTACATCATAATTCAATCCAAATTTCTTGTCACCGGCAAGTGCCTCGCCGCTGAGCTTCAATAAAATCCGTTTGTACTTCGGCTCCATTCCAATCATGCCCTTCTATCGTATTCTGTTCCGGATGCGCCATCTCACCCAGCACACCCTATCTTATTTTACACTATTTCCTGCCCGTTGTAAAGTAAAATCGCATAAAAAAATAAAGAACACCGAATTTCATCGGTGCTCTTTATGGAATATAGCCTATCGATTACTTGATCATGCTGGCAACTTCGTCAGCAAAGTTGTCTGCACGCTTCTCGATGCCCTCGCCACGTTCGTAACGAACGAACTTGGTGATCTTGATGTCAGAACCAATGGTCTTTGCAATGCTGTTTGCATACTCGGTGATACTCATGGAAGAATCCTTGACAAAATCCTGTTCCAGCAGGCAGTTCTCGGAGTAGTACTTGCCAACCTTACCCTCTACGATCTTTACACGAACCTGCTCAGGCTTGGAAGCCATCTTCGGATCCTCAGCCATCTGTGCCAGCAGAATCTTCTTCTCCTCGTCCAGAACGGAAGCCGGAACTTCCTCTCTGCACAAGTAAGCCGGATTCATTGCAGCAATCTGCAGTGCGCAGTCCTTTGCAACAGTCAGAACCTCAGGCTTTACGCCAGCCTCACATGCAACCTGAACCAATACGCCGATCTTGCCGTCGCCGTGTACATAGGGAACCAGAATGCCCTCCAGGCGCTCAAACCGACGAATCTGCAGATTCTCACGGATCTTCAGGAACAGATCCTGCAGGGACTCTGCAACGGTCTTGTCGGAACCACTCATCTTTGCATTGTTCAGCGCATCCAGATCAGCAGGGTTCTGCTCAATTACAGTCTTTGCAACATTGTTTACAAATTCCTTGAATTCTGCATTCTTTGCAACAAAGTCGGTCTCGGAGTTCACCTCAACGATAGCACCAACGGAATGATCCTCGTTTACGATTGCAGCAACCAGACCCTCAGCGGCAACTCTGCCAGCCTTCTTTGCCTGGGTAGCCAGACCCTTCTCACGCAGAATGGTGATTGCCTTTTCTACATCACCGTCAGCCTCGATCAGAGCCTTCTTGCAGTCCATGATGCCTACGCCGGTGCTTTTGCGCAGTTCATTTACTTCCTTAGCAGAAAAATTAGCCATTATGAAATCCTCCATTTCAGATTTAGCTTCGTATAGAAAACCCGAATATATCGCAACATATCCGGGTTTTAAAGTATTCTTTATTCAGCAGCAGCCTCAGCTTCAGCCGGAGCTTCCTGTGCAGCCTCAGCAGCCGCATTGTCAGCACCCTGCTTGCCCTCGATGATTGCGTTTGCGATGGTGCCGGCGATCAGCTTGACAGCACGGATTGCATCATCGTTGCCGGGGATTACATAATCTACTTCATCCGGATCGCAGTTGGTATCTACGATTGCAACGATCGGAATGTTCAGCTTCTTAGCTTCTGCAACAGCGATCTTTTCCTTGCGGGGGTCAACAATGAACAGTGCGCCCGGCAGCTGCTTCATGTTCTTGATACCGCCCATGAACTTTTCCAGCTTCTCGATCTCCAGGTTCAGCTTGATAACTTCCTTCTTCGGCAGCAGGTTGAATGTGCCGTCAGCTTCCATTGCGTGGAGCTGCTCCAGACGCTGCAGTCTTCTCTGGATGGTCTTGAAGTTAGTCATCATACCGCCCAGCCAACGTGCGTTTACATAGTAAGCGCCGGCACGGGTCGCTTCTTCCTTTACGGAATCACCAGCCTGCTTCTTGGTACCTACGAACAGAACGCTCTTGCCCTCAGCGGACAGATCACGAACGAACATGTAAGCTTCCTCAAGCTTCTTTACGGTCTTCTGCAGGTCGATGATGTAGATGCCGTTTCTTTCGGTGAAAATGTACGGAGCCATTTTCGGGTTCCATCTTCTTGTCTGGTGACCAAAGTGTACGCCAGCTTCAAGAAGCTGCTTCATTGATACTACGCCCATTGTGTAGTCCTCCTATTGGTTTTGAAATTTTCCCGCCGCAGCCGATTCCCGTCGGGAACAACCTTTTGCAAGGCACCAACCCCCGTTCACAGCTGCGTGTGAATTACTGAAATATTATATCACACTTTTCATACTAATGCAAGAGATTTTCTCTTGTCTATTTAAATAAATCTTCAATATGAAATCTCCTGGACATTGTACACTTTGTACTGTCTGTGCTTCCATGCTCCGCTTCACGCACCACCAGAATGGTGTCTGTACCAATCAGCCGGATCTGGCGGAAGGGAATCATCAGATCCTGTTCCCTGCCCAGCAGACCAAACAGGCGCTCCCTGCCGTGGATCACAAGGGCTGCAACCGCAGCGGTCTGTGCATCGAATTCCAGATCGTCCACATACCCCAGCTTTTCGCCCTTTTCCACGTCGATCACTTCCTTGCGGCACAATTCCGCAAAGCTGTACAGCATCCGATCACCTCCGGTCTTTCATATGTATGCACTGCCGGAGGGAAATTAGGCTACTTCTTCTTTTTCAGTACCAGACAAAGAATAATCAGTACTGCTGCTACGCCTCCCAGCACTGCGTACAATGCGATGGGGGTGGTATCCCCTGTCTTGACTGCGTCCATTGCGGTAATCAGCTGCATCCAGTTCATGTTGTTTCGCCTCCTTCCGTGCGGTGTAATGTAACGGTTACGATTTCCGGCCGGTTGCCCACCCGGAATGGAAATCCACTGTTTCCCACGCCCCGGTTGATGATGAGCATATGCCCTGCATCGTAAAATGCGCCTCCATCGTATTCCGGCAGGATCCCTTGATCCGGTGCATAAAGGCCGCCGATCAGCGGAAGGCGGAACTGCCCTCCGTGGGTGTGTCCGGTAAGCGTCAGATCTGCGTCTGACTGGAGAAAGGCTTTGGCATCCGTTGGATTATGCTCCAGCAGCACCACAAAATCCGTCTGTGCGTCAGAGATCTGTTTCAACGCAAAATAATCCGCCTTCCGGATGCTTTCCAATCCGGTCAGAGTGATTGCGGCTTCCTCCCGGGACAGTTCCACATTGCGATCTATCATGAAGATCACGCCGCAAGCATGCATCCGGTCGTAAAGGGCTCTCCTGTATTCTGTTTTCACCATCGCCTCATGGTTCCCGGGCACAAAATACACCGGGGCTATTTTGACAGCCAGCTCGCAGAATCGGGCGGCAGGCTCCACCTTCGGATGATTGCCGTCCATGATATCTCCGGTCAGCACAATGATATCCGGCTGTTCCTCCCGAATGGCTTCTATCAGCCGCTTCTGATCCTTACCGCACCATTTATTGTGCAGATCGGAAACCTGTACAATCCGGTAGCCGTCAAATTCCGCCGGAACATCCGGCGAATTGCAGGTATATTCGGTCTGCATCAGATCATTGTCCTGCCAGTACAGATAACCGCTCAGCAGCAAAACTGCCGCCACACCGATCACCAACCGCTTTTTTCGCCGCTTCTTTTTGCTCTGTTCCTCCATATGCACCTCACTTAAACAAAGTCACGCTTTCAAAGCCATCCAGCAGCACATCATGCCGCCGGAATGCCTTTGCCGTTCCCTTTGCCACACAGGTTTCTGCATCCTTTGCTACATGGCATTTCACCCCCAGCGTTCGGCTGATGAGCTTTTCCAGCCCCCCCAGATAGGAACCTCCACCAGTGAGGAGAATGCCATTGTCGTAAATATCCCCGATCAGCTCCGGAGGCGTCCGCTCCAATACATGACGCACTGCCTCGATAATGGCGAACACGTCCTCCTCCAGAGCCTCAAACAGTTCTACCTCTGTCAGCTCTGCGGAATCCGGCAGACCCCGCATCAGATTCTTGCCCCGCACCGTCATCCGCACATCCTCGCTGGGATCATACAGATTGGTAAGCTGAATCTTGGCATCCTCCGCTGTCCGATCCCCGATCATCAGCTTGTACTTGTTGGATACATACCGAATAATGGCTTCATCCAGCTTGTTTCCTGCCACCTTGATGGAATGGGAGGCAACGATGCCGTTCATGGACACCACTGCAATGTCCGTGGTGCCACCGCCGATATCCACCACCATATGTCCGTTTGCCTGACCGATGCTGACGCCAGCGCCAAGCATAGCGGCCAGCGGCTCCTGGATCAGATTCACCTTCCGGGATCCGGCGCTTCGGGCAGCTTCCATAACAGCACGCCGTTCCACATCCGTAATAAAGGAGGGAACACAGATAATGATCCGGGGCTTCAGCAGCTGCCTGCCGCTGACCTTGAGGATGAATTCCCGGATCATACACTGGGTCAGTTCATCATCCGAGATCACCCCGTCCTTCAGAGGGCGCACCACTGCCAGGTAATCCGGCGCTCTGCCGATCATGCTGTATGCCTTCCGTCCGATGGCGACCACCCGTTCTGTCCGCTTGTGGAAGGCGATTACAGAAGGCTCATTGAGTACCACGCCCCGTTTCCCCATGGTCATAACGATATTTGCAGTACCCAGATCGATGCCGATATCCACGTTCATTTCTCCTTTGCTTGATAGCTTCTGTCATGCTCCGGACGGCATTTCCTGATAGAGGTGCAGCCTGCCGCAAATCCCACATCCGCTGCACCCATCTGCCGCAAAAGCTGTGCACAGCGCTGTGCCGTACTGCCGGTGGTGAGCACGTCATCACACAGCAGGATCCGCAGACCGTCCAGTCTCTGTTCCGATGCTTCATACAGCTTTGCATGCTCCTGCCGTTCCTTTGCGCCCAGCTCATGCTGCCGGATCTTTGACTGTCGCTGGATCAGGCAATCCTTCCGCACAGGCAGACCGCAGTATGTCCCCATGGCTGCGCCGATGCGCTCCGCCTGATTGTACCCTCGTTCCCGGAGCCGCTGCCGACTCATGGGAACCGGCACGATGCAGTCATAAGCGCCTGCCGGAATCTGACTGCCCAGCACCTTGCCCAGATGCATCGCAAAATTCAGATTATGTCCCCGCTTGAGGGAAAGGATTCCGTCCTTTGCCCGGTCTGCATAGGCGTATGCCGCATACACCCTGGAGTAAGGCAGCGCTTCCTGCCCGTTACAAGGGACCTTTCCGCAGTGAGGACAAACCTGAACCGGCTGAAGGGACGCTGCACAGTCCGGACAAAGCAGCTGATCCCAGGGAATGAATACTCCACAGCAGCCGCATCGGTTCGGGTAGAACAGATCCAGGAGCCACGCCTTAATTGCTTCCCTGTTCATGTTGCATCAGCATGTGCCGCAGGCAGGAGTACCGGTTCGTCCTGCGGTTATTATGTACCATTTCCTCGATCTTCTTCCGGGAGCCTACCAGGATCAGCAGCTTCTTTGCCCGGGTCACTGCCGTGTACAGCAGATTCCGGTAGTACAGCTTTTCAAAGCCTCCCAGAATGGGGATCACCACCGCTTCAAACTCACTGCCCTGGCTTTTGTGAACCGTAATGGCATACGCAAGCTCCAGCTGATCCAGCACATCCAGGGGATACGGTGTGATCCGCCCGTCAAAGTCAATGGTTGCCATCATCTGCGCCCGGTTGATCTCCAGGATCCGCCCGATATCTCCGTTGAAAATGCCGGTACCCTGCTCTCCGTCCTTTTTCCAGAGGATATCGTAATTGTTCCGGGTCTGCATCACCTTGTCCCCCACCCGGAAGGTGTACAGCGCCGTCTTGCACTCTGCCATGCTCTTTTTCTTTGGGTTCAGCGCCTCCTGTAACGCCTGGTTCAGAGCAATGACGCCCAGTGTCCCCTTCCGGGCAGGTGCGATGACCTGAATGTCATTCAGCGGATCAAAGCCATACGCCTTTGGCAGACGATCCCGGCACAGAGAAATCACCAGTTCACAGGCTGGTTCCGGCTTCAATCGCTGCAAAAAGAAGAAATCGTTCTGCTTTTGCATCAGATCCGGATCCTCACCCCGGACGATTCGGTGAGCATTGGTGACAATGCAGCTTTGCTGCGCCTGCCGGAAGATCTCCTGCAAAGCGATTACCGGGATGCAGCCTCCATCGATCAGATCCCGCAGCAGGTTTCCAGCCCCTACCGAAGGCAACTGATCGCTGTCCCCTACCAGAACGATACGACAGTGCAGCTTCAGCGCCCGAAGCAGATGCTCAAACAACAGCACATCCACCATGGACATTTCGTCCACCACAAGCACTTCGCAGTCCAATGGATCCTTTTCATTGTGCTTGAAGGTGAGCCGTTCGTTGCTGTCAAACTGCACCTCCAGCAAGCGGTGAATGGTCTTTGCCTCATAGCCGGTCAGATCTGAGATCCGCTTGGCGGCTCTGCCGGTGGGGGCGGCAATCAGCACCTTCTTTCCCTGCTTTTCATACAGGGAGATGATGGCGTTCAGTGTGGTGGTCTTACCGGTGCCGGGGCCGCCGGTCAGCACCATCAGTCCCCGGGACAAGGCAGTGGTGATTGCCTTGCGCTGCAGGGATTCGTATTTGATCTGCTTTTCCTGCTCCTCCAGGTCGATCAGCGCCTCATAGTCATAATCCTCCGGAGCACTGAATTCCAGGATCACTTTGATCCGATCCGCTATGTAGGATTCGGCAATATAATATTCCGGCAGGTAGACAAACTCCCGTTCTCCCTTTTTGTACTCATAAAGCTGCTGATTCTCCAGAGCCTGATTGTAGTTGGCATAAAAGTCCTGTTCTCCAATGCCCAGATATTTGCAGGAAAGAGGCTGCAACTTATCCAGGGGCAGACAGGTATGTCCGCTGAAGGTGTTTTCGGTCAGCAAATACTGCAAACCAGCCAGAATCCGCTGATCCGAATCCAGAGCGATCCGCAACGAACGGGCAAGCACCTCCGCTTTCTGAAAAGGCAGTCCCACCAACTCGCCGCACAATGCATAGGGATTCCCATCAATCACATCCCGGCTGTTGACACCCCATTGCTGAAAGGCTTTCATCGCATAACGGGCGGGAATGTGATACTGGGATAAGTAGATCATCAGGGTGCGCAGACTAAAAATTTTCTGCACCTCCCGGGCGATCTCCTGACATTTCTTCTCCGAAATGCCCTTGATGGTGCGCAGCTTTTCCGGCTGATGCTCCATGACCTCCAGGGTCTCATCCCCGAATACGTCCACGATCCGCTTGGCAAGGGAGGGACCGATGCCGGAAATGGTGCCGGAGGACAGGTACTTCCGGATATTCTCCGCCGTACTGGGCAGCTTTCGCTCACAATAGGATGCCTTGAACTGTGTGCCGAACTTGCTGTGGGTGATATACTCCCCCTCCACCAGAAGGGTCTCTCCGTCTTCGATCTCTCCCAGCTCCCCCACTACGGTTTCTATGGACTGATCCGTTTCCAGCTCCAGAACAATATATCCGTTCTGTTCATTAAAGAACAGAACCTTATCCACAACGCCCTCTAAACGGAGCATCCGCTTTTCCGGCTCCTGCATGGTATCCCCCCTCTGCTCCGGATTTGCATACTGTTTTATTATACACGATGCACTTGGAAAATGCAATCATTTTTCGCCAAGATGGGGACGGATCCGTACCTCCCCGGAGGAAAGTGCTGCTTCTGAGCCATCCGGATACCGCACCTGCAGCCGACAGGCATCATCGATTCCAAGCACCAGAGCCTCCTGCTCCCGTTCCCCCTGCACCACCGTCACCTGTCTGCCGGTGAGCATGGATTGATCCCGGTACCTGGTCAGAAAATCATGGGAGGGCAACGCCCGGTATCTGGCATCAAAAGCGGAAAGCACCCCTGCTGCCAGCTTGTCCGCAAAGCCCTCCGGCACCTGCCCGTCCGGAAACAGGGATCCGGCAATGCCGGACAGCTCCGGGGGAAAGCCATCCTCCGGCGGGGCGATATTGATGCCGATGCCCAGCACTGCATACCGGAGCATGCCATTCTCCAGATCCAGCGCACCTTCGGTCAGGATGCCGCACACCTTTCGCTCCTGTAAGTAGATATCATTCACCCATTTGATTCGGGTTCGTACACCGGCAGCTGCGTTAATGGCATCCGCTACGGAAACTGCTGCCGCCGCAGTGATAAACAGCGTTTCCTCCACCGGCAGCTTCGGCCGTAGCAGCAGGCTCATGTAAATGCCGGAACGGCAGGGAGAGTAAAAAACTCTGCCGCATCTGCCACGTCCGGCAGTCTGTGCATTGGCAAGCACCACTGTTCCCTCCGGTGCATCCTGCTGGGCAAGCTCCCGCAGAAGGGTATTTGTAGAGGTCACGGTGTCGTGTACATGCAGGAAATATCGTTTGGGATCAGCCAGATGTCCATAGATCCCCGGAGCAGAAAGTCCCGCCTTTGCCGGAGGAATGGCATAGCCCCGGTTGGACACAGCCTGCATGGGTACACCTTCCTTCTGGAGTGTCTGCACGGCTTTCCAGACAGCGTTCCGGCTTACTCCAAGCTGCTGTGCCAGTTGAGTGCCGGATAAAAATCCGCCGCCGGCACGCTCCAGTTCCATTCGTACCTGTTCCTTTGTGGTCAATGCCCATCCGCCCTTTCCCGATCAGCTTCAAAAAAAGTATAGCACATCCGTGGGAAACCGTCAACTGTACCTTGACCTTTGCTGCCGCTTGCTGTATAATATAAATAAGTGTGGATTATGGTATTTGGGCAATCTGCTGTCTGTGATCCTTGCACAGGCTTCCCGGACTTTGCCCGAAACCGTTTCTTTGGAGGTTCAAGTGAATACGATTGTTTCCGCATCCATTTTAGGCGCAGATATCTGTCACCTGGGTGAGGCTCTGGACAAGCTTCGCACATGGCAGATCGATATGGTACACTTCGACGTGATGGACGGAGTCTTTGTTCCCAACATTTCCTTTGGCATTCCCATGCTTTCCGCCATCCGGCGGCATACAAAGCTGTTTCTGGATGTGCATCTGATGATCACCGATCCCCTGCGGTATGTATCAGCATTTGCAAAAGCCGGAGCAGACCGGATCACTTTTCACCTGGAAAGCAGCAGTGATCCCCGGGCAACTCTGGAAGCGATCCGACAGACAGGCCGTCAGGCTGGTATCGCCATCAAGCCGGGCACACCGGTGGAGGACGTGATCCCCTACCTGTCCCTGGCGGATATGGTGCTGGTTATGACCGTAGAGCCTGGCTTTGGCGGACAAAGCTATCTGCCCGATACCACGGAAAAGGTTCGACAGCTGCGCCGGGACTATCCAAAACTCTGTATTCAGGTAGACGGGGGCATCAACGACCAGACCGCACCCATTGCCCGACAGGCAGGAGCCAATGAGCTTGTTACCGGCAGCTATCTGTTCCAGGCTGCGGATCCGTTCCGGGCTGCGGCTCTGCTGCGGGGAGATGACTCCAGCCCGCAAGCCGGGTAACAGCATCCCCGGAGGCGACGCATTGGAAATGTTCCAGGGTCTGTGCCAGAAGCTGGGGCGTAGCTTGCGCCGGTGCAGCAAATTCCCCCATCCGCATGCAGATCCGCTGCTGATCCGGCTGGGGCACCCGCAGTACCAGTCGGTACCGTCCGGCATTGCGGTAACAGGCGCTTTGTCCGCAGGCAGGCCAGCAAGCAAGACAGCCCCGGCAGCATTGAATCAGATCCGCCATCTTCTCAAATTCATACAGCATCACATCCTGTACCGCTCCGGTCTGCTCTGTGCGATCCGCTGCGGACAGGTAAATATAACAGCCGCCGTCCCTGCGTGCAAAAACCTCGACGCAGATCCTGCTGCCAGCCAGCGGAATTCCCAAGCGCCGGACAGCAGCCGCCACCAGATCCTCCAGCAGACGCATGACTGCCGGCTCATTTTGTCCGAACAGGTCAAAGGTGACCCGGTAAGCACGCAGCTCCGCCCCGGTCATATGAATCTTTACGGCGGTGGGGCTGATCCGATACATGGTCATACACGGCTGTTCCTTTCACATAAAATTCAAGGAGGTGCTCCCATTGCATAGAAAAACGGCAGCTGCCGTTGTGCTGGATCTGTTTCTTGTCCAGCTTGCGCTGCTCATTCTTTCCGGTTATTATTACGGCATCCGGGTGCTGATCCTGGCGCTGATCGCATCCGGCACCTGTCTGGCTCTGGACGCTGTGTGTCTGCATCTACGAAATCAGCCTATACGGGCTGCCCATCTGGATGCAGTCAATACAGGATTGACGCTGACTCTGATGATGCCGGCATCTGTGCGCTATGATACGCTTATCATAACCTGTTTTGCAGCAATTATCATTGGAAAAGCCTTGTTCGGCGGCAGAGTAAATCTGCTGTTTCCGCCTGCTGCTGTCGGCTATACATTTTCCATACTGGCATTCGGCACGGAGCTGCTCCAGTTTCCCCAGCCCTATACTGCATTGCCGCTCGGAAATCAGATCGATGCGGCATACACCATGTCTGCCTCCGCCCAGTTCCATGCCAACCGAATGATAGATCTCAGTGACAAGCTGCTGCTGGGCGCACTGCCCGGTCCTATGGGAACCGGCTGCATCCTGCTGCTGACGGTGGGTGTCTTCATTCTGATCGCCCGGCGTAGTGTTGCCATTTCCACGCTGGTAACCTTTCTGTTGGAATATCTGCTCATGAGCCTGCTGGCGGGGGCGGATTTTGACTATATAATCAAGCTTCTGGGCTGCAATATGACCCTGTTCGGGGCCGTATTCCTGATTGCGGATCAGCGGATTGCGCCGAAAAGCCTTGGGGGCATTCTCTACGGTTTTCTGGCAGCCATCCTTTCTATGTATCTGACCACCTTCGCCGAAATCGAATATGCTGTGGCCATTACTGCCATCCTGCTCAGTCCGCTGGCACAATTTCTGAAATCCCAAAGCTGGCAGATGGAATATGCCCGCCGTCGGCAGCAATACCGGCGTACCCATCGGGAACAGGAGGTGGAACAGCATGAGCGCTAAACGCAAAAAGACCATCTACGACGGCTTCTTTTACAAAAATCCGGTGCTTATCGGCGGACTGATTGCCGGCCCGGTTATCGTCTGTGCCGATACCCTTGCGCATGCCCTGGTGTTGTGTCTGATGTTCTCCATGCTGTCCTTCATTTCCGTGATGCTTTCCTCCTTTGTGCCCCGGCGGCTGGTGTATGGGCTTCGTATTATAGTATACAGTCTGATTGCTGCACTGGTGTATGTCCCCCTGTCCCAGGTTTGCGCAGAATATTTTCCCCTGGAGTTTGAAGCTATGGGCATTTACCTGCCCCTGCTGACGGTCAGCAGTCTGATTACCACGCAAACAGAATTTTTGTTCAACCGACAGGACGGCGTAACCTTATTTGTGACCCTGCTGTGCTACATTCTGGGTTTTGATCTTGCAGCCCTGTTGGTGGGATTTATCCGGGAACTGCTTGCCTACGGAACCATGTTCGGCAATATGACCGGCTTCCGCCATGTCATGCCGGGTCTTGCCACTGTCCCAGGCGGATTCCTTGTGACCGGACTGTTGACAGTATGCTTCCATAAGCTGCGGATCCTGTTCCGCCGCAGAAAGGAGCGTGCAGCATGAACAATCTGCTTTCTGTGCTCCTGACCGCCATTACAGCCAATCTGATCTTTACAAAGGCGCTGGGTATCAGTACCATTACCGCTTCTGCAAAAAGCAAAACGGATTTTGTGGGAATCGGTCTGATGGTCACCATTCTGACCACCCTGGGCTGCGGCATCACCTATGGCGTCAACCAGCTGTTTCCGGCTTTAGATATTGCATACCGACCGGTGGCATATATCCTGGTACTGGCAGTGCTGTACATCTTCCTGCTGGTATTCCTTCACGCAGTGGGCAGACCCACCTTCTATCGGTTCCGGAAATATGTGCACCTGTGTACCTTCAACTGTGCCGTACTGGGCACTCTGCTGCTGAATGCCGAGCAAAGCGGCAGTTTGTCCGCAAGTCTGCGGTTCGGGCTGACTGCCGGGTTGGGGTTCGTGATCGGCGCATGGACGCTGAAAGCCGTGTACCCCAAGCTGACCAGTGAGCGAGTGCCTGCCAGCGTCCGGGGATATCCAGCGATCCTGCTTTATATCGGCATATTAAGTATGGCGCTTTACGCCGCAAATATTATATAGGCAACACCGCACCAAGCAGGCTTGGTGACATAGAGAAAGAAACAAAGAACAAAAGAAAAACAAAGGAGACCCATTCATGAGAAGAGATCCAAGAGGGCGCAAAGTCTACTCCCGCCGGGGCAGACAGCGCAATATGTTCCATACAAAGCACCGGTTCCGTTCGGTTCTGTCCGTTTTACTGACCATGCTGATGATTGGTCTGCTGGTGGTGGCAGGATACCTTGCCGCCGAGCCATTGAGCCGATTGCTCCACAAATGGACGGGAGGTACAGAATCCACGCCGGATTCCTCCCAGACCGTCACAGAACCTGCTTCTGAACCAACACCAACGGAGACAGTCACAACTGCTAAGCTGACCACAACTGCATCAGACCCGGAAACCACCTCGTCTGTTACCACAACCGGAGCTGTGCCTGCCGCAGATATCGGACTGAAATCCTTTGAATATGTAGGAAGGTTTCTCAAGGAGGACGCTTTGAAAAGCCCGGAGGCGCTGGATGCTGCTTTGCAGGAAATCCCCGCCGGATGCTGTGTGATCGTGCCTCTGAAAATCGAGGGAGGTGCTCTGCTGTATCAATCCCAGGTAAAGGGTGCAGTCGCCAGCGGTGCATGTAAGGATGCGACACTGACCATCCGGGAAATTGCAGAAAGCATACAAAGCCACCAGCTTTCTGCCATTGCCAAGCTTTCCCTGTTGGATGATGCCTACTACCCTACTTATGATACGACCGCCGGATTTTTGCTGGAGGATGGCTACAGCAGGTGGCTGGACAATAAGCCGGAAAAGGGCGGCAAGCCCTGGATGTCACCCTTCTCTGATTCTGCAGCGGCATACTTACAGGCTCTGACTGCTGAAATCATGCAGGCAGGCTTTCAGAATATCCTCTGTACTGACCTGGATTACCCTCATTTTTATGACACGGATCTGGAGTTGCTGGGCAGTCCGGTGCAGAGTAAGCAAAACCGTGCAGAAGGGCTGATCCGGGTGCTCAACGGTGTACACCAGACCGCTTCCCAGCAAGGGGGTGGTGCTATGTATACCTTTTCTCTGTATGATGCACTGAATCGGGATGCGGAGGCGCTGCAGCCGGTAATGCTCAACACCCCAAGCGCCGTTGTATATATTGATCCGAATTCCTTCCGGGATTCCTTCTGGCACAACAACCAGAAGATCAGCATGTCCGGATTAAGCATGCAGGAAAAGCTACAGGTGCTGATGCCCATCGCTCAGGAGCTTTGCGGCGATATGCACCTGATCCCCTGTTTCCGGGAGCGATCCTTCCGGCAGCAGGAGCAGACACAGGCTGAAGCATGGCTGCGTGAAAACGGTTACACGCAATACATGTTTAAGTAAAAACAGCACCGCACAAACGGCTGCTGAAACCGATCCGCCCCCGACAGAACAGGAGGATGTCCATGAAAAGAACCCACAAACTGCTCAAGTACAAACGCGCCCTAAAGCGCCTGAATCCAAGGAATTTTCTGATGCTGACCATTGCAGGCATCATCAACGCTTTTGGCGTCACGATTTTTCTGTCGCCGGTCAAATTATACGACAGCGGCATTTCCGGTACTTCTATGCTCCTTGCGCAGATCACGCCGGATGCCTGGAGCCTTTCCGTGTTTCTGATCCTGCTGAACGTTCCTCTGTTCCTGTATGGTCTGAAAAAACAGGGGATCACGTTTACGATCTATGCGATCTATTCCGTCGCCATCTATTCCCTTGGAGCATGGCTCATCACGGACGTTCTGCCGGTGGATGTGAGCATCGCCTCCCCCCTTGCCGGAGAGGATCTGCTGCTTTGCGCCCTGTTCGGCGGTCTGATATCCGGATTGGGCAGTGGCACTGCCATCCGGTACGGAGGCGCCATGGACGGCATCGAAGTCATGGCGGTGATCTTTGCAAAACGCTTGGGCATTACCGTAGGTACTTTCGTCATGGCATACAACATTCTGTTGTACATTGTCTGCGGATTTGTGATGCACAGCTGGATCCTTCCCCTGTATTCCATCGTCACCTACATGGCGGCACTAAAAACCGTGGACTTTATCGTAGAAGGTCTGGATCGTTCCAAGGCGGCGTTGATCGTTTCCGCCAAGCAAAAGGAAGTCTGCAAGGCGTTGTCCCTGGAGTTTGAACAAGGTATGACCATCCTCTCCGCCAAGGGCTTTTATTCCGGAGCTGACCGGAACGTGATCTATATTGTACTGAACCGGTTCCAGATCAGCAAGATGAAAACCATCGTCCATAACATCGATCCTGCCGCCTATATCACCATCAGCGATGTGGCAGACGTATTCAAAATGAACCAGGACGTGAAAAACAATTCCCCAAAACCAGTGGAACAGCAAACCATTCCTGCTGCATCAAAGTAAAAAAGAAGCCGTACCTGCATGCTCTGCAAGTACGGCTTTTCCTATGTGGTGTCGTTTTTACTGCACTCCAACGCCAAGAAGCTGAAACTGCTTGGATTCCTGCTCTGCCAGCATGGAGATCTGCACTTGTAATTCCTGCGGGGTGTCGCTTTCATAAGCAAGTTCCACTGCCGGATCACCCCAGCCGTTCTTGCTGTTAGCAGTGATTGTGCTTGCCAGTCGTCCGTTTACATACACACCGGCAATGCCCCAATCTACGCTGTTCTGGGCGGTATACACCAAAAACAGCTTCTTTCCTGTAACCGTAAAGCACAGAGGCTGCGCTGTACCGTCCGCTTTGGCAGCGAATCCCCGATCGAACAGCATAGAAAAGCTTTTTGGTTCAAAGGAGCCATATCCTGTTACGGCTACTGCGGACATATCCAGCAGGGTTGCCCCCATGTATCCATCTCCGAATACCGGCGTCTCCGGCAGCTTCTCCTCGGTCGGAGGCTGAGTTGCAGCTTTGTCCAGGTAATTGGAAAGCATGGATGCCACAAGCTGATGTCCGAATTTGTTGGGATGAGAGGTATCATCGGAGTATTCGCTCCACTGCATGTCACCGGACTGGAACGCCGGGTTCAGTGCGTCTCCTACACTGATCATGGGCAGGTCATAGGCTGCACCGATCTGTGCCATTTGTTCCTGACAGGAGTACCCGTCCTTCAGCACAGTAAACAGCAATACCACCGCCGGCTTCTGTGGCTGATTCAAGCATTCCTTTACCAGGCTTTCGTAGGCAATGCGGTGCTGTGCATCCTGGGCGTCATTGACTGCAAACTCAATGAAGATTACATCCGGCGCATACTGAAACAATTCCTTCTGTGCCCGGAGCAATCCCAGTACCGAGGAGGTGCCGCTGAGTCCAGCATTGACGTACTGTACTTCCTTTCCTTCGGCGAACTGCGTCTGGAAATACTGATGGGTACGTGCTGCATAGCAGTCGTTCCCCCCTGCTGTCATGCCCTCGGTAATAGAACCGCCAATAAACCCGATGGTCACATTGCCGGTTTTGGCTCGATCCATGGCAGCCCGGATTCGGCTGGTATTCCCAATAGATGCCAGGGAACGGTCAATCAGCGCTCTGTCCGAGTCGGACAGAGCGGAGGATTCTGCGGTGGTGGATATAGGTGTCTGACTGCTTTGCTGTGCAGAGGAGCAGCCCGTTACGCAGCCTGTCAGCAGCACAGCAGCCGCTGCCAGGGCGATATGATTCTGACGCATGGTTTCACGCTCCGGTTTCTCATTTTAAGGCAACATCCAACAAGGCTTGTGCGGTGTTGTCGTTCAGTATTATTATAGCAGAGGAAAACGGCTCCGTCAACCTTGTAGGCGTTCCAGCTGTGCTTTTGTACTATTTATATGACATTTCTGTTCTAATTGCACTATATATATTGACAGACTGTGTACATAATGTTACAATCAATCTATAAAAGGTTAGAATGCAAACGACACAAGGGGGAATGATTATGAAGTTCAGGTTGAAACGCCTGATGGGCATGCTGTCTGCAGCGGCAATGGCATGCACCTGTTTGGCTGGCCTGCCGGACATCAGTGAAAGCCAGTCCGTATCCGCAGCGCCAAGCAGCTACCGCTTTGATTTTGGTGCAGGCGGTACGGAAAACGGATACATCGGAGTGGATGCATCCACCAGCTATTCTGCGCAGCGAGGCTATGGCTTCCGGACACCGGGAAATATGAAAAACGTTACCGCATCCGGCAGCGGCGCACTGAGCGATGCAGTTCAGTTCGTAACATCCGGTGTTTCTACGGACAACACCTTTGACGTAGATCTGGATAACGGGCTGTATCAGGTTACGGTGACTTTGGGCAATACTAACCGCACCAGTGTAGCTGCAGAAGGTGTATATCAGCTGATGAATCTGACGGGCAACAACGCAACGGATACCTTCCAGATCCCCATTACGGACGGTCAGCTGAATATCAACTGTACCGCCGGGAAGGATGGATATCCCTACACGCTCAGTGCCCTGGAGATCACAAAGCTGTCCAGCGATCCCACGATGAAACCTACCATCTGGCTTTGTGGGGATTCTACCGTCTGCAACTACTACCCTCTGGCGACCAGCACGCAGGCTGGCTGGGGACAAATCTTCCCCCGGTTCATTGACACCAATGTGTACCAGGTCCGGAACATGGCGACCGGCGGACAGTATGCAGAAGCGTTTATGAACTACGGGCAGTTTGACGCCATTCTCAAATACATCAAACCGGGAGATTACTATTTCATCTCCATCGGCATCAACGATACCAACTACTCCAACCAGGAGGCATACTACAATGCCCTCACCTCCATGACCAAGCAGGCTAAAGCAAAGGGCGCTACGGTGATCCTGGTTGCACAGCAGGGACGTCAGGGTGACATCTCCAACTCTGCGTTGAATGCGGACAGCGGACGCTGGTTCAATGGCACCGTCAAGCAGGTTGCCAGCGAGCAGAATGTGCAGTGCATCGACCTGTTCAAGCTGTTCTACAACCACTGTAAATCCGTAGGGCAAACTGTTACAGATACCCTGTATATTGATTCGGATACCCTGCATCCAAACCGTGCCGGCGCAACGGTGCTGGCGGAACTGGTGGCAAAAAGCGTGTCTTTCTCCACCATCTCGGAACTGCCCGGAACGGAGCTTCCGGCAAATACCACCTATCAGATTCAGAATGTGAACAGCGGCTTGTATCTGGAGGTGCAGGAGGGCAAGGCGGAAAACGGTGCCAATGTGCAGCAGTGGGGTGCCAATGGCGTACAGCAGCATAATCTGTGGAAGGTGGTACCCTCCGGACAGAATGATGGCTATTACTACATATATTCCATGCTGGGAGACGGCAACACCTTCCTGCTGGATGTGGATTACGGCAAAACCCAGGACGGAACCAACATCGGCATTTATCAGAACACCCATTCTGATGCGCAGCTGTACAAATTCATCGACTGTGGGGATGGGACTTTCCGGATCGGCACAAAGGTGACCAACGGGCGCAGCGCACTGATGCCCGCAGACAGTTCCACAGCAAACGGCGGAAATGTGGTTGAGTCCACTTACACCGGCCTTGCATCCCAGCGCTGGAAGCTGGAGGCAGCTTCCCTGCCGGTTGTCACAGAACCTGTCAAGGTGCTCATCAAGGGAGATCTCAACGATGACGGGATTCTGAACGCTGTGGATATTGTCCTGTTCCGGCAAGCGCTGAACAGCGGCTTTGGCACAAAAGCCATGGAACTGGCGGCAGACGTAAACTATGACGGCAGTGCAACGGTTGCAGACCTGGTTCTGCTGCAAAAGTATGCAGCCCGGATGATCCGGGAGATCCCGGCTGCGCAGATTGCCCGGTATGATGCCATCAAAGCAGATTTCACCCAGGGTATTACAGAAACCATCAATGCAGGCTACACGGCTGATGCCTATCTGAATCTGAACAATGAATTGGGCAGCAGCGTGACCTTCCGGGTATCCGTGCCCAAGACCGGCAATTATCTGGTGACCTTCCGGGTCGCAAACGGCAGTGCCAATAACCGGGCTATGATGCTCAGCGTTAACGGAGGCACCGACCGTTGGCGCCAGGATTTCCTCACAACTGGTGCCTGGACCACCTGGCAGGACAGAGGCATTGTTCTGCCCCTGCAGGCAGGCATCAATTCCATTACCGCTGTATCTGATACCGCAGAGGGCGGCCCCAACATGGACTATATCACCCTGGAGCAGACGGATGAGCCCATTGCAGAAACCTATGTAAAGCCCGCCGAGACCCAGCCTGCCGGCAGCAATCCCACTATATACATTGCCGGAGATTCCACCGTCCAGACCTATCGGGCAAGCTACGCACCGCAGCAGGGCTGGGGCGCATATCTGGCAGATTATCTCGACAGCAGCGTATCTGTCAGCAACCGTGCCATTGCCGGCAGAAGCTCCAAGAGCTTTTATGACAATGGTAGGTTGGATACCATTCTGGGCGAGATCAAAGCCGGAGATTATCTGATGGTTCAATTCGGCATCAACGACTCCGCTGCGTCCAACGCAGAGCGGTATGCGCCGGTATGCGGCTCGGCAACAAATCCCACTAACGGTTCCTTTGAGTTCTACATTGAAAAGTATGTGGAGGGAGCATTGGACAAGGGCGCAACTCCCATTCTGGTGACTACCGTCATTGGACTGAAGGCATACTCCGGCGGAAAATTCGTCAACAGCTACGGGAACTACTGCCAGGCAATGAAGGATATTGCCGCAAAATATAACATTCCCTGCATCGACCTGAATAGCCTGATGGTGGCGCATTACAACACCATTGGCTACGATACGGCGTATACCTATCATCTGATCTCGGCAGTGGAAGGCAGCACGGATATGACCCATTTCACCGAAACCGGTGCCAAAGCGGTTGCCAATCTGGTTGCCCAGGCAGTGAAGAATCAGAACATTACGCCCCTTGCAGAGCATGTAAAATAAATGAAACCAGCCACCGGGTTTCCGATGGCTGTTTTTTTATATGCAATTTTCTGCTCAATTTCCCAGCCGAAGCATTTCTTCAATGGAATGCCGGGCGGCGGACTGAATCTCCGGCGGGATCAGGATCTCCTGGGCGGTATCCCCGGCGATCTGTCGTAGGGTATGGAGCACATCCATCAACGTGGTCAGCTTCATATCCGGACAGATCAGCTTTTTGGATAGATCATAAAACTGCTTGTCCGGGCAGGCATACTGTAAGTGCTCCGTGATGCTGATCTCGGTGCCGATGATAAATGCATCCTTGTCCGATTGCTTGGCATACGCCATGATGGCAGAGGTTGCACCGGCAAAATCCGCTGCGGCAGTGACCTCCTTCCGGCACTCCGGATGCACCAGAATCTCCACACCCGGATGCAGTACCCGTGCCGCAGCCAGATCCTCCGGCTCTACGGAAGCATGTACCGGGCATCCACCGGAAAGCAGGTGAATCCGCTTTTCCGGTACCCGGCTCTGGACATAACTGCCCAGGTTGCAGTCGGGAATAAAGAGGATATCCTCCGCATCTATGTTCCGGACGATCTGCTCCGCAGAGGAGGAAGTGACGCACACATCGCTGACCGCCTTTAATGCAGCTGTGGTGTTGATATATGCCACCACCTTGCAACCCGGATACTTTTCCTTTTCCGCCAGAATCTGCTCCGGAGTAAATTGCTCCGCCATAGGGCATACCGCCCCTGGATGGGCAAGGTATACCTGCTTTTCCGGAGAAAGCAGCTTTGCGGTTTCCGCCATAAAATGCACGCCGCACAGCAGGATTCTGGACTGACCGCAAGCCTGTGCCTGCTTGCTCAGCTGAAAGCTGTCCCCCACTGCGTCCGCTACCTCCAGGATCTCATGCCCCTGGTAGCTGTGTGCCATAATTGCCACATCCAGTTTTTGTTTAACCTGTTCAATTTCCTTTTGAATCTGTTGTATCATGTGGTTTGTCCTCCGTTTGTTTTTTAGTATCCGCAGGCTTTTCAGCTGGCACCGGCTTTGGATTTTCCCGAGTGATCATGCCGGGAGACATATACGCTTCACTGCCTACAGGTAGGTGCTTTTTGGAAAGCCGCTGGTTCACGCTGTCCCGGAAGAAGGCATACAGTACGGCGAACAGCGGTACAAATGCCACCATCCCCAGGAAATTGAACATGCCGCCGCCCAGGAAAATTGCAAACATAATCCAGAAGGGTGACAAGCCCAGAGAATTGCCCAGGATCTTTGGACCGAGAATGTTACCGTCAAACTGTTGCAGCAGAATGATGAAAATTACAAACGCCAGCGTTCGATCCGGCTCGGACAGCAGGATCAGCAGACCACTGGGCACGGCTCCGATAATGGGGCCGAAAAAGGGCAGCATATTGGTAACGCCTACGAGAATGGAGATCAACAGCACATAAGGCATTTTCATGATGGTGAGAATGATGAAGCACAGCATGCCGATAATCAGGGAATCCACTGCCTTACCGGAGAAGAAATGCATGAAGGTATAATTGGTGCGGGAAGCGATGCGGAAAATGAACTCACAGTGCCGCTTGGAAAAGAGCGCATGCACCACTTTTTTGATCTGCGCCAGGAACAATTCCTTGCTGTACAGCAGATACACCGAAACAAACAGACCCAGGCAAAAATCCTTCAGCGTAATGAGAAATGCATAGGCACTGCTGGTTACATTTGCCACCACGCCGTCCTTGTCCAGCAGACTGTCCAGCTTGGGACTGTATTCATCCGCCAGTCCCAACAGCATATCCTGCATACTGGAGAAGCTGTTGGTCAGCTTCTCCCCCAGCTCTGGATTATCCTGAATGAAGGAATTGAACCGATTGGTCAGATACTGCTGTAGGTTGTTCAGATAATCCGGCAGCAAAGTAAAGATGTTTTTCATACTGCTGATGATCTCCGGGATTACAGCGTACACGATGCCCACGATGGACAGGATCAGAATGGACATACACAGGAAGATGGAAATCACACGGATCAGCTTATTATGTTCCTTTTTCCGGTTGATCCACTTCTTCAGATATTTTTCAAAAAAGGTCAGCAACGGCGTGCTCAGATAGGCGATCACAATGCCCCAGGTAATGGGCGCAATCACCTTGAACAGACGGTGTACATATTCCATCAGCGTGCTGAAGCGAAACACCACCGCCACCAGTGCCAGACAGACCGCAAACACCAGTACCACATAGGCAGCAATGGTATTATAATGAGAATTAAACCGGAATTTCATAAGCCTTCTCCAATCTTTTTGAGCAATCAGCTCTCGTACTGCATGTCCGTTGTGGATTTTCCAGAATAGCCCACCCAGTAGGCTGCCACAATGCATAAAAACGTCACCAGAAAGCACAGAGGAATCACGCACAAACGCCCCAGACTCACATCCGCCAGGGTACCGGATCCGGTCAGCAAATTCAAAAGCTGAAAGTAATGGGCATTGAGCAGCCGGTACGCCGGCAAGAAATCCCCCCAGCTGCCGATCCGGCACAGAAGAAGCAGAACCCACAGCAAAAGCAAAGGTGAAATGGATGCAAGAGCCATCCAGAAGGGACGGCTTTGTCGATAGGGCTGCTGAAAGCGGCGTTCCTCCACCCGATCCCGCTTTGCGATTTTTACAGCATAATCTGCCATCAGTCCCAAATGGATTCCAGTGGTGCAAAGGAGACTGAACCACTTGGCGGCAGGCACGGAAACTGCAAGCATGGCACAGCTGAATGCCACAAATAGGCAGAGAATTTCAGACAAAAGCATACTGCCGATGCCCAGCAGCATGGCTTTGGATAAACTGGTTTTCTGATTGGTCATAAAACCGACTCCGATCTTTGAAACGCCATGTTTAAACGGCGCAAAACATGATACACTATTAGTATAACAAATGCACAGCAAAAAAGCAAGGGCAACACCGGAAGGAATGTGGAATTTTATGAAAAAGCAAATGCTTTCCCTGCTCAATGCCTTTTATTACAATGCGGCACTGGGCGCCGATGCGATTCGTGGGATCCTCTCCAAGGCGAAAAATGAACATTTTAAGCTGACACTTTACAGACAGCTGCAATATTACCAGCAGCAGAAAGATCAACTGACCCAGCAGATCCAGGGACTGTATGATGTGCCAACTGAGCCGGGCTGCATGCTGAAACTGTGGATGGATCTGATGATCCGGTGGAAGACAGCATGCCATGTGACAGACGAAAAGCTGGCAAAGATGATGATGCAGGGCAGCCAGATGGGCATCATCCAGCTGGTACAGCATCTGAACCACAGTGAAAAGGTGCCTGCACAGTTACAGATCCAGGGACAGAAGATCCTGGAGCATGAACAGGCATTTGTCAATGAGCTGAAGCCATTTTTATAAAAAGGAGTGCATAACCATGGATGAAAAGCAGGAACAAGAGGTTGCAATGAAGATCTATACCCCCAGACCCATCAAAACGCCCCCAACGCAAAGCACTGCCGTCCCCGACACGGAACAGATCCGCATCTGGAACGGCAGCAGACAGCAGATCAAGCAGTAGCTTTGCCGCCGCTGCGCAGTCTGCCGATCAGTGTAAAGAGCAGGAATACCACCAGGTTCGCCACTACAACGCTTGCGCCCGGTGCGGTATCAAAGGTCAGGGACAGGAAAAAGCCGAACAGGAAGCAGACCACCGATACCAAAGCGGCACAGATCACCACGCTCCGGAAGCTGCGGCAGACTCGCATAGCGGTAACAGAAGGAAAAATAATCAGACTGGAGATCAGCAGCGCCCCCATCATCATCATGCCAAGCACCACAGTAACAGCGGTCAGCACCGCCAGCAGCAGATTGTAAAACCGTACATTGGTGCCGGTGGCTTTTGCAAAATCCTCGTCAAAGGTAATGGCGTAGATCTTGTGATACAGCAGCATGTATGCGGCAATCACCAGCAGAGACAGCACCACGCTCAGCAGCACATCCTCCCGGCTCATGGCAAGAATACTGCCGAACATATAGTGGCTTACGTCATTGGTCAGCCCGGCTTTGGAGGATACCAGCACGCCGATGGCAAGGGCGGAGGTGGAGAAAATCGCAATGGCGGAATCCCCTTTCAGCTGGGAGTGCTCCGAAAGCCGCAGAAGAAATACCGCTGCCAGGATCACCACAGGAATCGCAACCTTCAGAGGTGCCAGATTCATGACTGCTGCTACGGACAGGGCGCCAAAGCCCACATGGGACAGCCCGTCCCCGATCATGGAATACCGCTTGAGTACCAGACTCACCCCCAGCAGGCTGGAGCAAAGGGTCACTGCAATGCCGCCGATCAGTGCTGGCAGCAGGATCACCGTGAGAAATTCCGGTGTCAGCATACTGTAAAAATCGTTCATGGTTATGCTCCTAACTCGTCATTCAGCGCATGTTCCAGTGTATCAAGATTCTGCCGCATCAAAGATACATAGGTTGCACCGGACTCCAATTCTTCCTTGCTTACATTGTTGCAGGAATGAAACAGCGCAGTCTTTGCACCGGTAGCTTCTGCAAGCCGATCAGCAATCTTATGGTTAGAGGACTCTGTGTAGAACACCAGAGGGATCCTGTCCTCCTTGACCTGTCGGATCAGAAAGGACATGGTAGCAGGGCTGGCTTCCGTTTCGCTGCTGCATCCGGAAAATGCCGCATAGTACTCCAGTTCGTAGGCGTGGGCAAAATACCGGAACGGAAACCGGTCACCAAACACGATTTCCCGCCGCTTTCCCTCTGAAACCGTTCTGGAAAAGTCGGCATCCAGTTCCGTCAGCTCCTTGCTGTATGCCTCCAGCTTCTGCCGGTATGCATCTGCATGGGCCGGATCCGCAGCTTCCAGGGAATCCGCAATTGCCTTCGACATGGCAAGGGCATTCTGGGGTGCTGTCCAGATATGCTCGTCATATTCCGTTTCTTCCTCATGGGCATGTTCATGTTCGTGCCCTTGGTCAGCCCCCTCGATCTCTTCCTCCTCCAATGGTGCAACACAATCAAAGAGCCGCAGGGTCCGGATATTCTTCCCTTCCAGACTCTGGAGGATCTCCTCCACCCAGACCTCGGACTCTCCGCCGATATACACAAACAGGTCGCACTGCTGGATCCGCAGCACATCCGCCGGGGTTGGCTCATAGGAATGGCTTTCTGCGCCGGGAGTCAGCAGCATGGTGACTTGAGCATAGTCCCCGGCAATCTGTCGGGTAAAATCATAGCTGGGGAAAACAGTGGTCACTACATGCAGAGTGCCATCGGACTGCTCTCCCGGCCAGGTGCATCCGCTCAGCATGCTTATACCAAGACAAAGGGTCATGAGCCATAGCATCCATTTTTTCACTTCTTATCCTCCTCTGTCTGACTGCACTCCTGACACACCCCATAAAATACGGTTTTGGAATGATCCACATGAAAGCCGTGATGCTCCAGGATGTGTCGATCGATCTGCTGCAGGTAGCTACAATCCGTGTGGATCAGCTTTCCGCATCGCACACATTTTAAGTGAAAATGCAGCGGACAGGTCGCATGCTCCTCTACATACTGATAGCAGGCACTGCTTTTTTCATCCATAATGTACTTCCGGATCTCCCCCTGCTCCACCAGCTTGTCCAGATAGCGATAAATGGTGGCAATCCCCACAGGTGTTCCCTCAGCCGCAAGAAAACTGGCAATATCCGTAGCGGTGATGTGCCGCTGTCGGTTGTCCAGAATATATTGATAGATCATAGCCTTTTGCCGGGTATGATAGCCTGCATTCCGTTCCAAAAGGATCCCTCCAAAATCAAATTAAGAATCATTTTCAATTTTACTCTCTTTCTGTGGCTTTGTCAAGAGGAAATCCCTCGAATCATGACATCTTTACAAATCTTTCTGAATATTATATAATGAAACAAACGAAACAGAAGAGAGGCGTCGATATGGATCAAATCCTGTTGGTGGAGGACGATACAGCAATGGCGGAAAGCCTGATTTTCGCCCTGGAGGCGGAGCAGTTCGCAGTGCGGCATGCCCGTACCCTGGATCAAGCGGAGGAAAGCTGCCAGGGAGTGGATCTGATTTTGCTGGATGTATCCTTGCCGGACGGCTGCGGCTATGATTTTTGCAAAAGGATCCGCCAAAAAGAGAACTGCCCGGTGGTGTTCCTTACCGCCCGTGATGACGAGGCAGATATTGTACATGGGCTGGAGCTTGGGGCGGATGATTACATTACAAAGCCCTTCCGGCTCCGGGAGCTGATTGCCCGGATTCGGGTGCAGATCCGTCGTTCCAAGGGCAATACGCCGCTGCCGGATACCCTCACCGCCACGGAACGCAAGCTGGTACAGTACCTGCAAATCAACAGCGGCAGAGTGGTGACCCGGGAACAGATTCTAAATTGTCTTTGGGATCAGCACGGGGAATATGTGGATGACAATACCCTTTCCGTACATATCCGGCGGCTGCGGGAAAAGCTGGACGCAGACGGAGTACAGCATATACGAACAGTGAGAGGAATCGGATATCAATGGATCGAATCTTGAATATGTTTTCCAACCGGTCAGTTCGCCGCTTCACAGCGGCCAGTCTGCTTTGCATGCTGCTGTGTGCATTGGGTGGATGGGCGCTTGCCGAAAAGCAGGCTAGGCAAAGTGCCCGTCTGTTACAGGCGCAGCAATTACAGATTGCCGGAAAGCTGGAAAGCAGCATGCCGGAAGCCAGGGAACAGATCCGTTCTGCCATGTTAGAAGAGCGTACAGCGGAAGACCTGGCACGAGGGGAAGCTCTGCTGGGCGCATACGGGTTGCGAATCACGGATACGTCTCCTAAGACCAATCAGACATATCAGATTATCCGGAAACAGCTTCTTACAGATCTGCTGCTTTACGGCATGACTGCGCCCCTGCTGCTTTTTATGCTTGCCATGTTTGCACAAAGCAGGATTCTGCTTGGGGTGCAGACATTGACTGCTGCCTGCCGGGGCATATCCGCCGGGAAAGCACCTTTGATGAGCAAGCGCATCCCGGACGGGGATCTCCTGGTGTGTGGACTGGAGCTGCAGCGGCTCTATGATGCCTGCATGCACTTCAAACAGATAATGCAGCGGGAAAAGGAACAGCTGCGGCAGCGCATGCAGGACATCTCCCATCAGATGAAAACACCCCTATCCGTCATCAAGCTGAATCTGGAACTACTGCTGGAGCATCCGGACATGCCTCTGAACAAGAAAACCGGCTTTTTGCAAACCAATCTCAAGGAACTCAGTCATATGGAATGGCTCATCAGCAATCAGCTGAAGCTGGCACGATTGGAAGCCGGCGTGGTGGAATATAACCTGCGCCTGTTGCCTGTGGGAGACACCTGCCGCTCGGTGTGGATGCGGTTCCGGCAAACAGCCGTCCAACAGGATACGGAGCTTTTTTGCAATGTGCCAAAGGAAATACTGCTGTGGCACGATCCTGCCTGGCTGTCCGAAGCCTTGACCAATCTGGTAAAGAATGCGCTGGAGCATACCAAGGGCGGACGAGTGGAGATCACCGGAGAAGAAACACCGATGACCGTGCAGCTGACCATCCGGGATAACGGCTCCGGTATCAGTCCGGCAGAGCGGGCGGCGCTGTTTGAGCGATTCAACCGGCACAGCAGCGCCCTCAGCGAAGCCAGCACAGGCATCGGGCTTTCCATTGCCAAGCGGATCACGGAGGATCAGGGTGGTGAGCTGATCCTAGAGCCAAATTCCGACCGGGGATGCTGCTTTCACCTCTGCTTTTTAAAAAAACAGAAGCCATAGACACAAAGCCGGGGTATTCGACAGTACAAGACAGAAATATGCAAAAAGAACCCCTTCCCTTTTCCAAAATTCTATGCTATGATAAAAGCACAGGATAGTACGGGACACATCGTACAGCTGTGAACAAAAGAAAGAGGCAGACCGCTGCGGATCAGCAGAAAGGAACAGAACGATGCAAAAGAACAAAATCAGAAATCATCAGCATGGGCATTCCCTCCTGCTGATCTGTCCAAGCGTCAGCCGTCCATTCGCCAGGTGTGGAGTGCGGTGACGCACTGGAGGTGATCCCATTCCGGGCATTGCCTTCGCCTTCATATAGATCAAAAGGCAGTATGCGTACAAGCATACTGCCTTTTTCCTGTGATTCTGTCTGAAGGTCAAGCCCTCAGACATGCTTTGTGCGGGATCGCCTTAACTATACCTGGTAACCTTATCGAGCCAGATATTCTCCGTTGTACCCTTCCGTGTAACATCCACATCCAGAACCAACCGATACATACCCTTCATGGCAAGCGGCTGATCTTCTTCAAACACCAGGGACTGCCCACTGGCACTGACATTCCAGGTTTTCTGCGTGCAGTAAATACCTGCGATTCTCAGCTGCAGCTTGACTGCGCCTGTGATTTTTGTTGTACCAGAGTATCCAATAACCTGAACATCACAGTGTGCATTATAGTTCGAACATCTCAATGACATGGTAACCATAGACGTATTGTCCCACTGGGGCGCAACCATGTGATTGCCGCCTGTAGCCGCAAATGCCTGTAAGGGCATGATAAAGATACAAAGCACCAGTGTCAGCAGAATAACCAGCTTTTTTTGCTTGTTCATCGTTTTCCCTCCTTTCTGCTAAAATAGACCTCAGGCAACCTGCCTATTATAAATACGTTTCAAAAGGAGAAAAAACTGCAAAATATGCACTTAGTGATAAAAACTTTCTGCAATTTTCACCAATTCCTGCTCATCCAGGTTTCCGAGGATAACAAATACATATAGGTCATCCTCCCACTGTAATGCGTTGTCATGTTCTGAATCCACTTGCATCCAGAAACACCCCTGAAATGAGTCGATGAATTCTGGATGTGCTTGTCGATGTTCGATATCCAACATAATTTCCTCGTGCAATCCATAGTTCACATAAAGCTGATTTTCCCCATCTGCATATTCCAGGTGAACAAATTCTTCACCCTCCACAGAATTGTAAAGCGTATATCCTTCCGGCAGATAACCTGGGCGGAGCCCGGAATCAAAGCCCGTAGATTCTGTGGATGCATGCTCCGTAAAGGAAAAAGTCACATGGGTACGGAACCATTGGATGCATGGCTCTATGATTTCTGCCTGTACCTCCGGCAGAGTGCAGGCACCAGCCGCCAGCGCAATCAGCAATACGATAAGCCCGGACAGCCATCTGCGCCGACTGGTGCATTACGACTGTAGAACGGATGTTCCTATGTGATGCTTCCGGAGCATCCGCTTCATGTTCTTCTGAAACCGTCTGGAAAAAACATGTGTGTCCCCCAGCTGCGAAAACAGAACTTCATCCTGCTGTGCGGCATATTCAGCAAATGCATCATACAGCATGGATTCCAAGGATTCATTTGTCAAATTGGTTCGCCTCCTGTTCCAGCAATTTGCGAAGCATAACCCGTCCCCGCACCAGTCGGGAGTTGGCTGCCTTTGCTGAGATATTCAGAAAAGCGGCAATTTCCCGTTCGGTAAAGCCATGCCAATATTTTAGTTCCAATGCGGACGCATACTTTTCTTTCAACTGCCCAATGGCATGCACCAGCATTTCCCGGTTCATATGGTCTTCGTCACAGGCAGTCAGATCCAGTGCCGTCTGTACAGCCTCGTCCTCGAAATCCATGGGAATACTGCGTCGCTTCCGCATAAGATCCACTGCGGTATTCCGCACTATAATTACGATCAGACTACGCATTTTACTGCAAGGTGTATCCAAAAATTTATCAATGTGCAGAATGATCTTTTCAAAGGAGATCTGCACTGCATCCTCCGCCTCCTGCACATCCTGCAGCACAGCGTATGCGATCTGGTACATAGGCTGGCTGTATGTGTTGTAAATCTGCGCAAACGTTTCTTTCTCATCTTCTGAATCCAGCATTGCCATATAAATAAACAGCATTTGATTCGCCTCCTATTCCCTATTATAACATAATATTACATCAATTGCAACATTTATTTTTGTAGAAAATAGAAAAAATCCGCATGCACCTGCATACGGATTATCTGTTATCTCTATCGGCAGCGGATCCTTACTTTTTGTTCAGATTCAACTGCGCCTTTTTGCGCTTGACCTCCTGCAATCCATCTGCGTAGTAGGATTCCAGCTCGGTCATGCGGCTGTCCACATAGCCATTAACCGCCTTTTTGATCTCATTGGACTTGCTCTTTGCCTTCAGCAGCATATCCTCTGCGCTTTTTCTGGCTTCCTTTACAATAGCCTCCTGGGATACGAGTGCCTTTGCACGCTCCTCAGCCCGGCGCACAACGCCCTCTGCCTTTGCTTCTGCTTCCTTCATGATACGCTTACAGTCATAGTCAATGAGCTTTGCACGCTTGATTTCCTGGGGAATGTTCAGCCGCACATCGCTGATCAGCTCCCGCATACGCTCACCATCGATCATAGCCTTATGAGCTGCAAAGGGCACAGCATGAGCCTTGTCCAGCAGTTCGTCCATTTCATCCAAAATTTCATCAATATTCATGTTTAACTCCTTTTTCCTGCATCAGCCGATCCTGAATGTCACCGAGGATCTCCATCGGCACAAAGTGGCTGATGTCTCCGCCAAAATAGGCAATCTGCTTGACCACACTGGAGCTGAGGTACATATTCTCAGCGGTGGTTGTCAGAAATACCGTTTCCGCACCGGCGTACAGCTTTTTGTTTGCCAGCGCCATCTGAAATTCATATTCAAAGTCACTGACTGCCCGCAGTCCCTTGACAATGGCAATGGCGCCAACATCCCGCACATAATCCGCCAGCAGACCGTCCAGAATATCAATCACAACATTGTCCAGATCTTTTGTGACCTCCTGGATCATCATCACACGCTCCGTGGAGGAAAAACTCGGTGTTTTTGCGGCATTGACGGAGATCAGAACGATCACCTTGTCAAATAACTTTGAAGCACGCTGAATAATATCCAGATGTCCGAGCGTGACAGGATCAAAGCTGCCGGGACAAACAGCGATTCTGCGCATGCTTGCCATCCCCTTTTTAAGAATTGTTGACAGAATACATTACAACTTTTATTTTACCATACTTATATGTTTTTTTCAAGTCCAAATGGCCAATTTTTTCGGGAAGATTCAATTCTGTCTCCATTTCGCAAATCACGATCCCGCCCGGATTCATATATTCTGACAAAACCGGCAGGGTTTCCTCCAGAATTCCCTTTCCGTATGGGGGATCCAGAAAGGCAATATCAAAGCGCTGATCGGTGGTGCGCAGAAAGTCCATCTGGGATTTTAGCACCACTGCGGATACATCAATAAAGCCGGTAGTCTCCAGATTCTCACGCACCACAGCAATGGATCTGGAGGATTGATCCACAAATACCCCATGGGCTGCTCCACGGCTCAGTGCCTCGATCCCTAACTGACCGCTGCCTGCAAACAGATCCAGCACCTGCGCTCCGGGCAGCTGAAACTGAATCGCTGAAAATATGGCCTCCTTGACCTTATCAGTGGTAGGTCGTACATCCATCCCCTCCAGGGTGCGCAGACGTCTGCCCCGGGCAGAACCGGTGATTACTCGCATATGGTTACTCCTTTACATTTCCTGAATGAATTGATAGAGGGCATCCGCTGTCTCGCCGGTAACGCCGGCGGTTTTCGCCAGCGCATCCCGGGACGCTGCTTTCAGCGCCTCCTTGGTTTTATACGTTAAAATCAGCTTCTGCGCCTTCTTTTCTCCGATGCCCCGAATCTGGGTCAGGCTCAGTCCAAAGGTATGCTTATGCCGGCTGTGCATATAGGCAACAGAAAACCGGTGCACCTCATCCTGGATCCGGGTCAGCAGTTGAAAGGCAGCCTGCCGGCTGTTCATGGAGATCTCGCCGCCACCGTAGGCAATGGCACGGGTTCGGTGCTTATTGTCCTTCACCATGCCGTATACGGGTACATGAATCCCCAGCTCCCGCAGCACTGGTGTCACGGCGTTCACCTGCCCCTTGCCTCCGTCCAGCAGGATCAGATCCGGCAGCCGGGCAAAGCCTTCATCCGTTGCAGCCTTGTATTCCCGGAACCGACGCTCCAGCACCTCGTGCATGCAGGCATAATCGTTCTGGATCTGGCTTTCCCGGACTGAAAATCGCTTGTATGCTTTTTTCAAGGGTCTGCCGTTTTCAAATACCACCATACCGGCTACCATAGCAGTGGAAGACAGGTTGGAGATATCATAGGCTTCGATATACAGGGGAGGCTTTTCCATGCCCAGCAGCCGGGCAAGCTCCTCCAGTGCCAGCAGTTCCTTTGCCGTCCGGTCACTGCCCAGAGAAATTGCCTCTGCCGCATTGTTCTTTGCCATTTTCAGCCGCTTATAAGCATCCCCACGCTGTCGGGTCTCCAGGTGTACCGGATGCCCCGCCTGCTCGGTCAACAGCTGCGCCAGCAGTTCCTGATCTGTGATTTCCTGTTCCAATAGTACATACCGGGGAATATCTGTACGATCCCGATAAAACTGGGGCACAAATTCCTCCAGCAGCTGTACGGTATTTTCCGCATCATGAAAGGTGAAGGATGCTTTGTCCGCCAGTCTGCCGTTCCGGTACATGAGCACAGACACCGCTGATTCCTGTCCTCCGGATACAGCAGCGATCAGGTCACAGTCCGCCAGATCCGGATCAATGATCTTCTGGGAATCCCCAGCCTTCCGGATGGCTTTGATCCGGTCACGAAGCTGTGCCGCCCGCTCAAACTGAAGCTGCTCCGCTGCCTCCTCCATCTGGGCAGTGAGCCGCTCCACGGATTGCTCACTGCCGGAGCGGATATATGCCACCGCTTCGTCAATCAGCGCACGATAGGTCTGTGCATCCATCTTGCCCCGGCACAAACCCATGCACTGGTTGATGTGATAATTCAGACAGGGACGCTGCTTCCGGAAATCCTGGGGAAACCGCCGGTGACAGGTGGGAAGCTTGAACACCCGGTTCACCTCATCCACCGTTTCCCGGGTCACAAAGGAACTGGTATAGGGACCCAGATAAACCCCGTCTTTCCGGGTGTTCTGCTTTTCAGCCGTGATCTTTGGATAGGGCGGATCGGAGATCTTGATATAAAAGTACCCCTTGTCATCCTTCAGCAGAATGTTGTACTTTGGCTTATGCTGCTTGATGAGACTGCATTCCAGCACCAGAGCCTCATATTCGGAGTCGGTGACGATGTAGTCATAATCATAGACCTGGGACACCATTTTTGCCACCTTGGGGGTATGATTCGGCGTCCGGCAGAAATAGCTGGTGACCCGCTTTTTCAGATTCTTCGCCTTGCCGATATAAATGATCTGCCCGGACTGCTGCTTCATGATGTATACGCCGGGTGAACCGGTCAGTGCAGCCGTTTTTTCACGCAGATAGGGAATTCGTTCGTTCATCATTCATCCTTAAAAAACGTACTCTTGTATTCCTGTACCTTGGCACGGTCTCCATAGCAGTCGATCTCGATCTCCTCCCGGTTGTAGTAATACCGAAGCGATGCAAAGAAGAAAATATATGCAAATGCGTTCATCAGAATACTGCCGTATACCCGCAGATTCAGCACCGCCGAGAACATGCCTGCCAGAATCATGCTGACCGCAATGCCCACCAGCATTTCCAGTCTGGTGCGCTTGGGATCCAGGGACAAAAAGGAAAATACAACCAGGGCGGAAAAGATGGCATGAAGAATAATCAGCAGGTTAGATCTTCCGTTGTAAACATCCAGATGGATAAAGTCAAAGTCCAGCAGCATCAGGAACACTTCCACACACACATATACGGACAGCAGGGTTTTCATCAGTCCCCGCTGCCGCACGATGCAGCAGATCCCGGCAATGGCAAGCGCCATCAGTCCGAATCCGGCAAACTCCACGATATATGCAGCAATGTCAAAGCCAAGCCGGAAGGTACCGGAGGGAGAGAAGGTGTAGTAATAGATCAGGCAGATGATAATGAATGCCACAAAGCATATATTTCCGAACAACCCCAGCTTGAAGCAAGTCTCCAGCCGAAATGGCCTTTTCCGTTCCATAATGTATGTCCTCCAGCAGTTCTGTTTCTTCAGACAGCACCGCACAGAAGCTGTACAGTACTGCTTTCAGTTTAACATGCATGAAGGTTTTTGTCAAGGCGGTATTGCCCTTGCTTTCTGTCGCAGGCTGTGCTATAATAAGCATGTACAAAACGTACAGAAAGGATGGTTTACAATTGAACAAACAGGTACTGGAAAACCCTGCAAAAAACCAGACGAGCCCCTTCAACTACTTGGTGATCGTAGCTGCATTGATGGTCACGTGTTACATCACGTCCAATGTCATGGCAGTCAAGCTGATCCAGGTTCGGGGCATCACTTGGTTTGACGCAGGAACGATCACATTTCCGCTTGCGTATATGCTGGGGGATGTTCTGACAGAAATATGGGGCTATCAGACTGCCCGCAAGGTCATTTTGCTTACATTTGCGTGTAATCTGCTCTTTGTTATGTGTACATTCATCGGCGTGTATCTGCCTGCTCCGGACTACAATGCGGAGATGAATCAATCCTATGCAAACGTATTTACCTTTGCGCCCCGGATCCTGGGTGCGTCCCTGGTGGCGTTCCTGCTGGGGGAGCTGTCCAACTCCAAGGTGATGGTCTGGGTCAAGGAACGCACCGGACAGAGGCTGCTGTTCCTGCGGACGATCTCCAGCTCAGCTGTAGGATATGTATTCGACACCGGTTTATTCGTCATTCTGGCATTCGCCGGCACCTGTCCGGCGAAGGATCTGGTCAGCATGATTCTGGTGCAGTATTTTGCAAAGCTTGGTATTGAAGCCATTTTCGCAACGCCTCTTGCCTATGGAGCTGTGGCATTTCTCCGCAAGCATGCGGCTGAACCACTTCCGGATGCATCCAAAGAATGAGTACATAAGAATAACCCGTTCTGCACAAAGCATGCAGAACGGGTTGCTTTTATTTTTGGATGCACACCTGTACACACATGGTGCCGGACAGCTTTTCGCTGAGAGGATCCGGCTGACAGGTTCCGGCAGACAGGGTAAATGCCGTACCGGTCACTGCCCGGACGCCCTGCTCGTCCACGGATTCAAATGCGCTATCCGGCACCGGGATTTCCAGCCGCCGGGTTTCGCCAGGCTCCAGCCCGATCCGTGCAAAGCCGCAGAGGCTGTGATTGGGCACTGCCCAGGGTGAATTGTCCTTGATATATAGCTGCACCACATCCTCGGTAAAGCGGATGCCCTGATTGGTCACGGTCATTCGGGCGCATCCGTTTTCGTAAGACAGCTCCGTGCAGACGATCTTTCCATAGGTCAGACCGTAGCCAAAGGGATACAGCACATTGTTCCGGGCATAGCGGTAGGTGCGATTCTGCATGCTGTAATCCGTAAAATCCGGCAGCTGTTCTGCGGTTTCATAGAAGGTCACAGGCAGCTTGCCGGAGGGGGATACCTTGCCGAACAGAATATGCGCCAGAGCCTGTCCCCCGCACTGCCCCGGATACCATGCCTGCAATACCGCATTGCAGGAAATCTCAGGATTCAGCGCACTGCCGGCTGCCAGTACCAGGATCACGGGCTTGCCCACAGCATGCAGCTTTTCCAGCAGCTTGCACTGGGGCGGAGGCAGGCGCAGATCCGCTTTATCCCCGGAAGAAAACTCGTTGCCGGTGTCCCCTTCTTCCCCTTCCAGGGTAGCATCCAGACCCAGGCACAGGATCACCACATCTGATGCCTCTGCGGCAGCCAATGCTTCTGCGTACCGATCATCCGCCATCGCCAGGTTGGAGGTACGATCCTTATACAAATGGCAGCCCTGTGCATAGTGCACTCTGCCGGGGAATGCGTCCTGTATGCCCTCCAGGAAGGTGACATACCGGTCTGCGGTGCCGCAGTAGTTTCCCTCCAGAGCGGCACGGCTGTCTGCATTGGGGCCGATCACCGCAATGGCATGCAGCTTAGAAAGATCCAGAGGCAGGATGCCGTCGTTTTTCAGCAATACCATGGATTTTTCCGCACAGGACAGGGAAACTGCTTTGTGTGCCGGAGAGGCAATGGTATCATAGGTGCATGCAGCGAAATGAGGCTCCGGATCAAACAGTCCCAGCCGGATCCGGGTACGCAGCACACGGATGCAGGCACGGCGAATATCCGCTGCATCGATCAGCCCTTCCTCCAGGGCAGCCAGCACATACAAATAGGTATTGCCACAGTTCAGATCACATCCGGTACGCAATGCCAGCGCCGCAGATTCCGTCACATTTTTCGTGACTCCGTGATGTTTGTGAAAGTCCTGGATCGCCCAGCAGTCGGATACAAAATAGCCGGCAAAGCCCCACTGGTGCAGCTTGTCCATCAGCATGGGGCTTGCGCAGGAGGGTTCTCCGTTCACCCGGTTATATGCACCCATGACCCCTTCCACCTTTGCCTCAGCTACAAGCGCATGAAACGCCGGCAGATAGCTTTCCTCCAGATCCTTCGGGGATACCTGCGCATCAAAGGAATGCCGGAGCGCTTCCGGGCCGCTGTGGACAGCAAAATGCTTGGCGCATGCCGCCGCCTTCAGCACCTTTCCTTCTCCCTGCATGCCCTTGACAAAGGCAACACCCAGCCGTGCTGTCAGAAAAGGATCCTCCCCGTAGGTCTCATGTCCTCTCCCCCATCGGGGATCACGGAACAGGTTGATGTTGGGCGCCCAAAGGGTCAATCCTTTATAGATATCAAAATCGCCGTGTTCCCGGGCTGCCATATGCTTGGCACGTGCCTCTGTTGCAGTGATCTCCCCGATCTGATGCAGCAGAGCCGTATCAAAGGTTGCCGCCATGCCGATGGCCTGCGGGAACATGGTAGCGGTGCCTGCCCTGGCTACTCCGTGCAGTCCTTCGTTCCACCAATTATATGCCGGGATCCCCAGCCGAGGAATGGGCAGAGCGTCATACCGCAGCTGAGAAGCCTGTTCCTCGACCGTGAGTCGATCTGCCAGATCCTCCGCCCGTTCATCCGGCGTGAGAGAAGGGTTCAGATAACGTTCCATCATAAAAACCTCCATCTATATTACATCCGTTTTCATCCGGATGCATGCTCTTTTGCATGACCTTGCATGCTGTGTCGGTACAGGAGCAATCCCACCAGCAGCAAAACCGGGAAACAAAGCGCAGCGAGGATACCTGCCTGAATCCGATCCTCCCAGAACCCGGCAATCTTTCCCACCAGAGTCGGCCCTCCGGCGCAGCCCAGATCCCCTGCCAGAGCAAGCAGGGCAAACAGCGCAGTGCCTCCGCCCCGGATGGTTTTGGATGCAATGCTGAAGGTACCCGGCCAGAGCACCCCCACAGAAAAGCCACAGATGCCGCAGCCGGCAAGCGCCAGGATCGGGTATGGGGACAGGGCGATCAGCAGATAGCTGACACCACACAGCACGCCGCTTGCTAACATGGCAGTATCCGGAGCCAGCTTCCCGGCAAAGCGACTGTACAGCATACGGGACGTACCCATACAAACAGCAAACAGCATGGGGCCTGCCAGATCTCCCAGGGTTTTGGATACCCCCAGACCCTGTTCCGCAAAGGCGGATGCCCACTGACTGACTGCCTGCTCACTGGCACCGGCACACACCATCAGCAGCATCATGATCCAGAATAGCCGACTGCAAAGCAACTGCTTGACGGACAGCCCGGTTTCGTCCTCCTGCAGCAGAGGTGCAATGGGCACCCGGGTAAAGAGCAGCCCATTCGCCAGGGGCAGGATCGCCCAGCATGCCGCAAGCCACTTCCAGTGCTCAATGCCGAAGCAGGCGAAAAATGCTGTGGACAGCAACACCACTGCCACATGCCCCCAACAATAAAAAGAGTGGAGCAAGCTCATGGCAGCTGCTTTGTTGGGACTGGGGCATGCCTCCACAATGGGACTGATGAGCACCTCGATCAGTCCGCCGCCGATGGCGTAGACCATGACTGCAAGCAGCAGACCTATGAAAGGATCCGGCATCACATCCGGCAGAATCAGCAGCAAAAGCAATCCGGCTGCTGCAAAGAAATGGGCTGCCACCGCCGACCAACGGTATCCGATCCGCTCCACAAATCCGGCACTGCAAAGATCAATCAGAAGCTGCAGCCCAAAGTTGAAGGTCACCAGAAACGTGATCCGGGACAGGGGGATTCCGTAATGATTCTGAAACATGACAAACAGCAGGGGGACAAAATTATTGACCACCGCCTGCACGATATAGCCCAGAAAACAGGCGTACATAGTATGCTGGTAATTTGGTTTCATACGACTCATCCTTGACAGTGTACTGATTTCGACTTATAATATTATATACCCAGGCAGAGCGAAATGCTTGCTGTAAATCATCACACATTAACACAATATCGCCAGATTGAGGTGAAAACCATGTCAAAGCCAAAGATTCTCACGGATCGGAACCTGCGAGAGGTAGTCTCCCACGGCACTACCCGGTTCCCCTTCGGATATTATATAGAAGATATTCAGCAATTTGAGAACGGACTGGTATCCAGCCATTGGCACAAGGAATTTGAGTTCGCCACCGTGCGGCAAGGACAGGCCCAGATCAGTATCGGCACTATGACGTTTCCAGTGCAGCAAGGAGATGGAATTTTCGTCAATACCGGTGTGATGCATGCCTTTCAGTCCCAGGAAACCACCATTCTGCCCAACATTCTTTTTGATGCCCGGATGATTGCCCCGGAGCAGACGGATATTTATGAGCATTTTGTGGCACCATTTCTCCAGTCGGGGATCTCGCATCTGGTACTGCATCGCAGCGTCCCGTGGCAGGCGCAGGTGCTGGATATGCTGGAGGAAATCTATTTCCTTTGTGACAGAGAGGAAAAACGGAATGAACTGGAGATACACATCCGGATCTGCCAGATCTGGATGCTGCTGGCGGAGCATCGGGCGGAAATGATCTCTGATCGCCAGACCGGGTTTACCATGCAGGCACAGGTGCGCCTCCAACAGATGGTGCAGTTTATTGACCGGGAATATGCCGGAAGCATCACTCTGCAGGAAATCGCAGATGCCGCATGCATCAGCAAAAGCGAAGCACTGCGCTGTTTCCGGGTAGGCATGCACTGCGCGCCCATACAATATGTGGTAGCAGTACGACTGGAACGGGCAAGGAGCCTTCTGCTGACCACCCTGGAGCCGGTTACGGAGATTGCCTTTCAGGTAGGCTTCGACAATTGCAGCTATTTTGACCGTGCCTTCAAGAAAAAATACGGTATGACGCCGGGGCAGATGCGTCGGCAGACAGGAGGAGCTTATGGAACAGCAAACAGTCTTTGAACGGATCTACGCCGTGGTGCGCCGGATCCCGGCAGGCAAGGTCGCAAGCTATAGGCAAGTGGCATGGCTGGCGGGAAATCCCCGGTGGGCACGTGTGGTAGGCTATGCCCTGCACCGAAACCCGAATCCGGACACGATTCCCTGCCACCGGGTCGTGACAAAGGATGGACGCGTGGCACCGGGCTTTGCCTTCGGCGGTGCTCAGATTCAAATCCAGTTCCTTGAACAGGAAGGCATCGGCTTTTCCGACGGCCATGTGATCATGTCCCAGTACCAATGGCAGTGTACCCCGGATCAACTGAAATAGTCCCATCTCATATTTTTATGCCAACCGCATGAATTTACAGGAAATCATGCGGTTTTTTATTGCCAGGGGGCTTGACATATAGAAAATGATATCGTATAATATCGATAGAATAGTATCGATACAGGAGGTGTTGAATGTGCGTGAGAATCAGGCTTCACGGGGGCTGTCCATCCAGGCGATACACCGGCTGCCCTATTATCTGCAATATCTGCGGCAGCTGGCACAGCAAGGCACGGAAACCATTTCCGCTCCGGCAGTGGCTGCCCATTTCCGGCTCAGTGAGATCCAGGTACGAAAGGATTTTGCAGCGGTCAGCACCAACGCCGGCAAACCCCGTTCCGGCTTTCCGGTGCATGGACTGATCCGGGACATGGAACAGTTCCTAGGCTATGGAAACGTGAATGAAGCGGTACTGGTGGGAGCAGGATCTCTGGGACAGGCGCTTATGTGCTATGGCGGCTTTACGGACTACGGATTGGAGATCATTGCTGCATTTGACTGTGATCCCGCCAAGATCGGCACTGAGATCCACGGCAAGCATATCCTTCCGGCAGACAAGATCACGGATCTTTGCAGGCGGATGAATGTGCCCATGGGCATTATCACTGTGCCCGCCTCACAGGCACAGCTGATTTGCAATGCACTGGTGGAGGGAGGTGTCCGGGGCATCTGGAACTTTGCCCCGGTTCATCTTTCCGCACCGGAGCATGTACTGGTACAGAATGAAAACATGGCAGCATCTCTGGCGCTGCTTTCCAAACATCTTTATAGAGATACAGGGGAGGAATAATGTATGAACACCTTATTTTTTAAATACGCCATTGAAGTGGAGCAGACCCGTTCCATCACCAAGGCGGCAGAAAACCTCTATATGGCGCAGCCGAACCTGAGCAAAGCCATCCGGGAACTGGAGGAGACCCTGGGCTTTCCCATTTTTGTCCGCAGCTCCAAGGGTGTGATTCCAACAGACCAGGGACGGGAATTTCTCAAATATGCCCACAGCATCATGCTGGAGCTGGACAAGATGAGCAAGATCAGTGAAATGAGTGATGGAGCTGTACAGAGCTTTCGGATCTCCATCCCTCGGGGCAGCTATATTGCACATGGGTTTACGGAGTTTGCCGCACAACTAGATCCCGGCAAGCGAGTCATGCTGAATGTGGTGGAGACCAATTCCATGCAAACCATTCAGCATGTGCTGGACGGGCAAAGCGACCTGGGAATTATTCGATATCAGGTTGCCTTCGAGCCATATTTCATGGACTATCTCCGGGAAAAACAGCTTGCCTTTGAGCCTATCTGGGAATTTGCCTATCTGCTGCTGCTGTCAAAGGAGCATCCTCTGGCGGATCGTTCCCAGATCAGCGCAGAGGATCTGGAGCATTACACTGAAATTGTACACGGGGATCTGCAAGTGCCCTATCTTACAGAAGCCCATCGCTCCGGGTATGGGGATGGCAGAAATATTCACAGCAAGATCTATCTGTATGAACGAGCAAACCAGTTTGAACTGCTGAACCGGATTCCCAGCACCTTTATGTGGGTATCTCCTGTACCGGATACCCTGCTGAACCGGTATGATCTGATCCAGCGCGCCTGCAGAGCGGAACGAAATTTACACAAGGATCTGCTGATCTATCCTCAGGGGTATCAGTTCCGGCCCATCGACCGGCAGTTCATTGACCAATTGTTTGCTGCGAAAAATGAGGTGGCATTTAAAACCTACGATTGATCCTGCGCATCGGCTATATGCTCCCCTGCATACCAGCTATGCATCTTCTCTGGGAATCCCAGCCTGTATGTCCTGACCGGCATGCAGACTTTGCTGCACAGTCTTACTCTATGCGGTTCTATGGCGTCATATGGGAGGCAGCATACCCAATTATATCCATTTATCCAGGAACACTTATATCAGTCATGCAATACTGATATTCCGGTTTTATATTTCCCTTTTGCTCTGGGATTTGCTATAATACAGACAGCAAAGAAATTTGCACAACTCATACAAATTATCGTGCTGTTTTTTTAAAATAAGCAGCACCTAAAACAGGAGGTTTTCATCATGGCTAGATTTACACTACCGAGAGATTTGTATCATGGCAAGGGCGCACTGGAAGCCCTCAAGACCTTTGAAGGCAAAAAGGCTATGATCTGTGTAGGCGGCGGCAGCATGAAACGTTTTGGTTTCCTGGACAAGGCGGTGGCTTATCTAAAGGAAGCCGGTATGGAAGTTCAGCTCTTTGAAGGCATCGAGCCGGATCCCTCCGTTGAAACCGTTATGAAGGGCGCAGCAGCCATGGAACAATTCCAGCCGGACTGGATCATCGCAATGGGCGGCGGTTCCCCCATCGATGCGGCAAAGGCTATGTGGATCAAATATGAGTACCCGGATATCACCTTTGAGGAAATGTGCAAGGTATTCGGCATCCCGAAGCTCCGGAAGAAGGCACACTTCTGTGCGATTTCTTCTACCTCCGGCACTGCAACAGAAGTAACTGCTTTCTCTATCATCACAGATTATGCAAAGGGCATCAAGTACCCCATCGCCGATTTCGAGATCACCCCGGATGTGGCAATCGTTGATCCGGATCTGGCAGAGACCATGCCTAAAAAACTGGTTGCCCACACAGGTATGGATGCAATGACCCACGCCATTGAGGCATATGTTTCCACTGCACACTGCGATTTTACAGACCCCCTTGCACTACATGCCATTAAGATGATCCAGCATGATCTGGTAGAATCCTACAATGGAAATATGGCAAAGCGGGACAGCATGCACAATGCACAGTGCCTGGCTGGTATGGCATTCTCCAACGCATTGCTGGGTATTGTACATTCCATGGCACACAAGACCGGTGCTGCTTTTGCCGACTACGGCGCACATATCATTCACGGTGCGGCAAATGCCATGTATCTGCCCAAGGTCATTGCGTATAACGCAAAGGTTCCCGCAGCAGCAGAGCGCTATGCACAGATTGCTGACTTCATGCAGTTGGGCGGTGAGACTCAGCAGGAGAAGATTCATCTTCTGATCGCTTATCTGCGTGGTATGAATGATGCATTGAACATCCCTCACTGTATCGCTCATTACGGTACAGACAGCTATCCCACTGAACAAGGCTTCGTGCCGGAGGATGTGTTCCTGGCTCGTCTGCCGGAAATCGCAAAGAATGCCATCGGTGATGCCTGCACCGGATCCAATCCTCGTCAGCCCAGCCAGGAAGAAATGGAACAGCTGCTGAAATGCTGCTACTACGATACAGAAGTGGATTTCTGATTCCTTTACAAGTTTCCTGCATAGAATATACAGCGCCTTTGATTCACGGATCAAAGGCGCTGTTTCTGTATTGCCTCCCCTTCGATTGGCTATCATACATTGTGGAATCTGTATGCATTTGCACCACCGGATTCAGAATTTTTTTACACCGAACCTCTTGACAAACTGTTGTGGATGTGTTATCATATGAACAGATAAACATATGAGAGGATGTGATGACATGGAGATGAAGGACGAACGCAGTGAGTTCCTGTGCGTACACCAGGATACTGTGAATAAGGTGTACCAGGATATGCCGGACGATGAGATCCTATACGACCTGGCAGAGCTGTTCAAGGTCTTCGGGGACACCACCCGGATCAAAATCCTGTACGCATTGTTCGAGTGCGAAATGTGCGTATGCGACATTGCGCAGCTTCTGGGTGTAACCCAGACCGCCGTTTCCCATCAGCTTCGTGTACTCAAAGCCAACAAGCTTGTAAAATTTCGCAAGGAAGGCAAAAACGCATTCTATTCCCTGTCCGATGAGCATGTGACTAAAATCATTGCCCAGGGCATGGAACACATTTGTGAGTAGGAGGATATCACGATGAAAAAGGTATTTCAGCTAGAAGATCTGGATTGCGCAAACTGCGCAGCAAAAATGCAGGACGCTATTCTGAAAATCGACGGTGTTACAGACGCAGAGGTAAATTTCCTGCTGCAAAAGATGACCATCACTGCGGATGATGCATCCTTCAATAAGATCATGAAGCAGGTGGTCAAGGCTTGTCACAAAATTGAACCTGACTGCGAAATCATCATGTAGGAGGGGTTTTTATGACCCGGAAGCAAAAGCGTATTCTATATCGCATCCTGATTACAACAGTGCTGTTTTTGGTGGCTGAGCTGCTGCCCGTAACCGGTTGGCTGCGTCTTGTAGTATTCCTTGTGCCATACTTCCTGATCGGTTGGGACGTGATCCTCAAAGCACTGCGGAACATTGCCCACGGTCAGGTTTTTGACGAAAACTTCTTGATGATGCTTGCCACCGTAGGCGCCATCGGTACCCAGCAGTATCCGGAAGCGGTGGTAGTTATGCTGTTCAACCGGATCGGTGAGCTGTTTGAAAGCTATGCGGTGGGCAAATCCCGGAAATCCATTGCGTCTCTGATGGACATCCGACCGGACTATGCAAATCTGGAGCAGAACGGTGAACTGAAAAAAGTGGATCCGGATCAGGTTGCCATCGGAGACACCATTGTGGTAAAGCCCGGCGAACGAGTTCCTCTGGATGGGATCGTACTGGAGGGCTGCTCCACACTGGATACGGCTGCGCTGACCGGTGAATCCGTTCCCCGAAGCGTAACGGTTGGTGATGATGTTATCAGCGGCTGCATCAACGAAAGTGGTTTGCTGCGGATTCATGTGACCCACGCATTTGGAGAATCCACCGTATCCAAGATCCTGCAGCTGGTGGAAAATGCAAGCAGCAAAAAAGCAGCCTCCGAGAATTTCATTACAAAGTTCTCCAAGTATTATACTCCCTGTGTGGTGATTGCAGCACTGCTGCTGGCTTTGATTCCGCCTCTTGTAACCGGCGGTGACTGGGTCAACTGGCTGCACCGGGCACTGATCTTCCTGGTGGTATCCTGCCCCTGCGCGCTGATTATTTCCGTTCCGCTGAGCTTTTTCGGCGGTATTGGCGGTGCATCCCGGCAGGGGATCCTGGTCAAGGGCGGCAATTACCTGGAAGCTCTCGCTGCGGCAGATATCGTAGTATTTGATAAAACGGGCACTCTGACCCGGGGCGTGTTCAACGTAACTGCCATTCATCCGGATCAGATTTCCCAAAGTCAGCTTCTGGAGTATGCGGCTTACGCAGAATGTTACTCTGACCACCCCATTGCAAAATCCATTCGGGAAGCATACGGCGTTGTGATCGATCGTTCCCGGATCGAAAACGTGGAGGAAATCTCCGGTCACGGAATTCACGCAGTCATTGACGGCAAGCAAGTATATGCCGGCAACGACAAGTTAATGGAGCAGCAGGGCATCGGCTGGCACCCCTGCCACCATGTGGGCACCACTGTGCATCTCGCCATTGACGGGATCTATGCGGGACATCTGGTGATCTCTGACGAGGTCAAGCCGGATGCGGCAGAAGCCATCAAGCAGTTACGGGAACTGGGCATCTCCAAAACCGTCATGCTTACCGGAGATGCTAAGGAAATCGGCACCCAGACTGCAAAGCGGCTTGGCATGGATGAGGTTTACACACAGCTGCTGCCATCGGATAAGGTGGATCGGATGGAGGAACTGCTCCGTCAGAAGCGTCCGAAGCGGAACCTGTTGTTTGTGGGGGACGGCATCAACGATGCGCCTGTTCTGACCCGGGCGGATCTTGGCATTGCCATGGGCGCCATGGGAACGGATGCAGCTATTGAAGCGGCGGATGTGGTGCTGATGGACGATCAGCCCTCCAAAATCCCGGTTGCCATTCGCATTGCCCGGCGCACCACGCAAATCGTCCGGCAGAATATCATCTTTGCGCTTGCGGTGAAGGCGCTGGTTCTGATTCTTGCAGCCGTTGGCTTATCCAACATGTGGGAGGCTGTATTTGCTGACGTGGGCGTATCCGTTCTTGCCATTCTGAACGCAATGCGTGCCCTCACCTACCGTGGAGAAGCATAAGGACAATACCACAAAAAGCCTGAGAAGCTCCAGCTTGGATTCTTCTCAGGCTTTTTTTGCCGCTTTGTTCAATTCATCCTTCAACAACTTTTTGGCACGTTTCATCCGGGACTTGACCGTATCATAGGGCAGCTTCAACATGTCCGCAACCTCATGCATAGAAAAACCGTAGTAATACTTCAGTATCAGAATATCCCGATGTTCTTCAGAAAGCCGCAGAATCAGCTTCACCGCTTCATCCGTTTCTCCGGTAGGTGCATTCTGCATAAGTTCTGTTTGGCTGTATGCCTCATCAAAGGTAACGGTTTCCGCTTCACTTTTTTGCCGCCGATATATATCGATCGCCCGATTCCGGGTGATGATCGCAATATATCCAAACAACTCCCGGTCTGTTTTTTTCCGGAGTGCTGAAAAGTTTTTTGCAATGATCATGAAAACTTCAGAAACAACATCCTCCGCTGAACAAATATCCTTCATCACGCTCAATGCAATCCGAAACAGCTGCTCCCGATGTTGGCGGTAGAGCTTGTCAAACCGTTCCCGGTCCTCCTCCGTCTCCAGCAACGCCATGTATACGCCTAACATTTAAGCCTCCAACTGTCTAACAATGGTTCACTGCCGTCTGGGCAATGCCTTATCGCAATGCTGTAGTACATCAACTACGGCTTCTGCATTGCGGAGCGCAGCTCTGCCTCTGCTGTTTCCAGCATCAACCTGCTGGGATTCTCGCCACCCATAATCCGTGCGATTTCCCGCACACGTCCGGCAAAGTCCAGCACCGTAACCGAGGTTTCCGTCCGGTTCTGCACTGTACGCTTTTCAATCAGCAAATGATGCTCCGCCATGACTGCGATCTGGGACAGATGGGTCACACAAAGCACCTGCCGCATGCTGCCGATCTGCCGCAGCTTGATACCGATCTTCTGTGCCGCCCTGCCGCTGACGCCGGTATCGATCTCATCAAAGATCATGGTGGGGATCTCGTCCCGATCTCCTACCACCGCCTTCAGTGCCAGCATCATTCGGGACAGCTCGCCTCCGGATGCGATCTTGGCAATGGGCTTCGGGGGTTCTCCCGCATTGGCGGAGATCAAAAACTCCGCAGTTTCCATGCCATGCATGGTCAGCTTACCCGGCGTAAACTGTACTGCCAGCTGTACCTGGGGCATGTCCAGAAACGCAAGCTCCTGCCCCACGCGCTGCACAAACTGCTTTGCCAGGGTCGCCCGGTAATTGGAAAGCGCCTTCGCCTTTTCCGTGACGACCTGGAGCAATGCGGACTTTTGCTCCGTCAGTCCCCGGATCTCCTCTGCAGCACTGGAATAGCTCTGCAACTCCTGCACTGCCGCCTCATATTTTTGCAGAAGCTCCTCTGCATCGCACTGATACCGACGCTTAAGCGCTGCAATGGCATCCCGCCGGGCACTGACCTGTGCAAAACGGGCACCATCCAGATCCAGCCCATCCAACAGATCCGAAAGCTCGGAGGCGATATCCTCTGTTTCAATGCGCACTGCGGTCATCCGTTCAGCCAAGGTACCCATTGCCGGATACAAGACAGCTCCATCCTGAAGCTGCTCCTCCGCTGTCTGAAGCTGCTCCAGACCCGCCTCCGGCTCATTGAGCAGTGCAAGGGCATTCTGCATGCTCTGGGCAATCTGCTTGCCGTGGAGCAGAACCTGATATTCCGCCTCCAGTTCCGCATCCTCCCCGGAAGCAAGCTCCAAAGCTCCGACATCCCGCACCAAAGTGCGCAGGTACTGCATCCGCTGCTCCTGGTTCTGCTCCGCTTTCCGCAGGGTACCCAGACGCCGTGCCAGGGATTGCAGCTCCCGGAAGCTGTCCTGATAATCTGCAAGCCTGCTGGTGTCACCGCCAAAAGCATCCAGAATGTGCAAATGCCGCTCCGGTTCTAAAAGAATCTGGTTGTCGTGCTGCCCGTGAATGGTAATCAGCGTACTGCCGATCTCCCGGAGTGCGGATACCGTAGCGGTTCGCTGATTGATCCGTGCTACGCTCCCCCCGTCCGCCAGAATTTCTCTGGTCAAGGTAATCCCATCCTCTTCATAGGAGATCCCCAGGTCATCCAGCACCTGACGGGTAGCATCCGACAGATCCGTAAACAGAGCAGTGATGACTGCCCGGTCGCAGCCGGTCCGGACAAGATCCTTGGTTACACGCTGGCCAAGTACCGCATTGATCCCGTGAATGAGAATGGATTTCCCGGCGCCGGTTTCACCGGTAAACACATTCAGCTTGGTATCAAAAGGAATGGCGGCACGGGCGATCACTGCCAGATTCTCAATATACAGCTCCTTGAGCATCCCATTACCCCCAAATCATAGCTTTTAATGCTTCCGTCAGATCAGCCGCATTCTGCTCTGTACGGGTGAGAACAAAAATCGTATCATCTCCGGCAAGGGTTCCCACAATGTCTGCATGCTGCATCATGTCCAGCGCGGCACATGCCGCCTGAGCCATGCCGGTGTGGCATTTGATCACCACTGTGTTCATGGCATAATCCACGCCGATCACTGTATCCGTCAGTAGGCTTCGTCTTGCGGTACTGCTGTCCGGCGTCACATAGCGGTATCCTCCATTGGGAGCGCTTGTCTTCATCAGTTTCAGTTCCCGGATGTCCCTGGATATGGTTGCCTGGGTCACCGGAAAGCCACAGTTGATGAGCATTTTCTGCAAAGCCTCCTGGGTATCCACATCCGCCGCAGCAATCAGCTCCAGAATTTTTTCCTGTCGTCTGTTTTTCATGACTTCCCTCGCATTATTCCTTCAAAGCGTGCATCATCTTGCCGTTCAGTGAATCAAAAAAGTGACTGTCCGTCATTTCAACCAGAGAAACTGTGTGGCTGGAACGAGTGAGCACCACCCGATCCTCCGGCTGCATTTCCACCGACTCATTGCCATCTGCACTCAGGCTCAGTGTAGCGGTCTTGTAATGCTCCGGTACAAGAGTGATCCGTCGATCCGCCGAAAACAATACCGGCCGGGCAAAAAGCGAGTGAGGACAGATCAGCGTCATTTCAATGCAGGACAGATCCGGCTCAATGATGGGCCCCCCTGCGGACAGGGAATATGCAGTGGAACCGGTGGGTGTACTGAATACAACTCCGTCCGCCCGGTACCTGCCGATGAGGGAATCGTCCGCATACACGGAAAAGTCCGACATTCTGCCTCCGTACCGGGAAGCATATACGTCATTGAGCGCAGTATATACGCCGATCTCCTTCCCTTCCCGCCAAAGGGCTGCCCGAAGCATCATCCGCTGACTGACCCGGTACTCCCCGGTCAGCAGCCGGGGCAGCTGATCCAGCTCATCCGATTCCAGGGCTGCCATAAAGCCCAGTCTGCCGGTGTTGATCCCCAGCAGCTTCACGTCAGAACGCATCAGCTTTCTGGCACATTTTAATATAGTTCCATCGCCGCCAATGGCAATCGCAAATTCCGCCTGCTCTGCCATCTCACACAGATCACCAAAGTCAATGTAAGAAATATCCCCAAGAGCATTCCGGTGGATCTGATCCACGCCGATCTCCAGCCCCATCTGATGCAGAGCCTGACAGACCGCCCGTGTCACCTCCGGCGCATACTGCTTTCGGAAATTCGGATAGATTACGACTTTCATACGTTACCTCATTCTGCCTCAAAGGCACATCTGACCACCGCCGCCGCATCCGGCATCCGGGATATCCCGCCCTTTTTCAGATACAGCAGATATTCCCGGTTGCCGCTGCCGCCCCGGATCGGAGACGGGATCAGCCCTTGTATGGAGAAATGATGCTGCTGTGCCGATGCAAGCACTGATTCGATGCTGTGTAAATGATCCTTGGGCTGCTTGACCACTCCATGCTTATTGAGTGCCTTGGGGCCTGCTTCAAACTGCGGCTTAATGAGGGCGATCATGGTTCCACCCGCCTTCAGAAGCCGGGTCGCTGCCGGAAATACATACCCAAGGGACAGGAAGGAAACATCCGTACCAATAAAATCAAAGGACGGAAACTCCTCCGGACGCACATCCCGGATGTTCACCCCCTCCAGGTTCACCACCCGGAGATCCCGCCGGAGCTTCTGGGCAAGCTGATCGTGCCCCACGTCCAGGGCATACACCCTTGCAGCACCATTTTGTAGCATGCAGTCCGTAAAGCCGCCGGTGGATGCACCGATATCCAGGCAGGTCAGCCCGGCAAGGGATATATGGAACTGTTCCACCCCGTGAGCAAGCTTCAAGCCGCCTCTGCCCACAAAAGGCAGCTGACCGCCGGTACAGAGAATCTCATCCGAATCGGATACTTCAGCAGAAGCTTTCCTTGCAGGCACGCCGTTTACCGTGATCTGTCCGCCGCAGATCAGTTCCTTGGCTCTGGCACGGCTGGAAGCCAGCCCAAGGGTCACAAGCCGGCTGTCAAGTCGCATGCCCATGAACCGCTCCTTTTACATAATCCGACATTTTTGAGGCAGACAGTCCTGCATGCTCCAGACTACCGGCAACAGACGCCTGTTTCACAAAGCCCTGTACCGCAACAGAGGAATATCGTCCTCTAAAGCCGGATTCCAGCAATGCATCCCCCACCTGGGAAGCAATGCCGCCGGTTTTGACCCCTTCCTCAAAAAAGATCACCTGATCGTATTCCTGCATCGCTGCAACAGCCTGGGGCAAAAGCGGGAAAATCCGGGTCAACCGCAGCATGTCACAGCAGATTCCTTCTGCCGCCAGGGCAACCTGGGCACGAACCATCTCGTTGAAGATCCGACCATAAGTCACCAGCAGAATCCTGCCACCCTTTCGATAATGGGACAGGGTGAGAGAAGGTTCACGGAAAGCAGGCTCGGACTGATCCACACCACGAGGATACCGGATACAGACAAGCCCCTTGTCCTCATACAGCGCCTTTTTCAGACATGTACGCAGTTCCTCATAGCAAAGGGGCGCATAGATCGTAGAATTAGGGATGGAAGATACCAGGGAAACATCAAACAGACCCTGATGGGTCTCTCCGTCCTCCCCGACGATGCCGGCACGGTCAATGCCCAACACCACATGCAGGTTGCTGATGGCAACATCGTGAAGCAGCTGGTCATAGGCACGCTGTAAAAAGGAGGAATACACAGCAAATACTGGCAGATGCCCCATGGATGCAAGGGAGGCGGCAAATGTCACTGCATGCTGCTCTGCAATACCCACATCAAAGAACCGATCCCGACATTCCGAAGCAAAAAACTGAAGCCCGGTGCCGTATTTCATGGCAGCGGTAATGGCGCAGATTCGCTGATCCTCCCTGCCCAGCCGAGCAAGCTCCTGCCCGAACACAGTGGAAAAACATGTATCCACCGAAACCTCCGGATTTCCGGTCATGACATCAAACTTGGAGATGCCGTGATACTCTCCCGGATTCTTTTCCGCCGGCATGTAGCCCTTGCCCTTCACCGTGTTTACATGCACCAACACGGGACGGTGATAGCTTTTTGCGACCTGGAGTACCTCCTCCAGTTCCTCCAGGTTGTGCCCGTTCACCGGGCCAAGGTATACAAAACCCAGGTTGTCAAACAGCGTGGACTGATGATACAGGGTATTACGCAGGGTGTCCTTGGAGGTTTTCAGCACCTTTGCCAGGGGCTTTCCCAGAACCGGCGTCTTGTCCAATGTGCGCTCCACCGCCCACTTGGTCTTGACGTAGCCCTCCTTGCCCCGGATGGAGGCAAGATATTTTGCCAACGCCCCCACGTTTTTGGAAATGGACATATGATTGTCATTCAGGATCACGATCAGATTATCCGGCACCTTCCCGCCGTTGTTCAATCCTTCATAAACCATACCGCCGGTCATGGCACCATCTCCGATGACCGCTACTGCGTAGTGATCCTGCTGATTCAGCCGCATGGACGCAGCCATACCACAGGCTACAGAAATGGAGGTAGAGCTATGACCGCTGACAAAGGCATCATGCTCAGATTCAGAAGGCTTGGGAAAGCCGGAAATGCCGTTTTCCTGCCGCAGGGTGGGGAAACGATCCAATCTCCCCGTCAACAGCTTGTGGGTATAGCTTTGATGCCCCACGTCCCAGACGATTTTATCCTCCGGAGAGTGAAAGCAGCGATGCAGCGCCATGGTCAGCTCCACCACGCCCAGATTGGACGCCAGGTGTCCCCCGGTCTTGGAAACCGTATTGACCAGAGTGGTGCGGATCTCACAGCAAAGCTGTCTGCACTGGGTATAACTCAAGTCCCGCAGATCCTCCGGCAGATGCAGATCCGCCAGATGCACCGATTCCTGCGCCTCCATAATTTTTTTTGATTCCATCTTTTTCAGCTTATCCATTGATAAGCGAACGCCCCTTTCGGATTCCTCTTTTCAGCTTTCCGATATTCCTATACGGGAACCACAAAGCCGAGTGCGATGCCAAGCAATGCCCCGCAGAACACCTCCAACGGGGTATGCCCCAGAAACTCCTTGAGTTCCTTGTCCGGACGATCCGATTTCTGCGGATCGGCAAAGCGTCGCTTGAGATCATTCAAAATTTTTGCATGTAAACCGGCAGCCTGCCGCACGTTCATGGCATCATACATGACGATACAGGCAAACAGAAACATCACCCCAAACAAGGGTGCGTCCACGCCGCAGACGCGCCCGGTTGCCACCAGTGCAGCACAGACCATGCCGGAATGGGAACTGGGCATGCCCCCGGAACCCACCAGCCGCTCCAGCCGGGCAGCATGGTTTGCAATTGCATACAGCAGGAATTTGAGAATCTGCGCAACGCCCCATCCCAGAATCCCTGCGCAAAGAACAGCATTATACTTCATGTATTTTCCGAAAAAATCCGTACTCCTTTATCAGTAATTGCGGTTAAGCAGCGCTTCTGTCAGATCTGTCAGGAACTGGTGCTCCGGAATATCCTCCAGCAGCCGCAGTGCCTCCTCCGTCAAACGGGATGCTTCCGCCTTGGCACCTTCCAGCCCCAACAGGGTCACAAATGTAGTCTTGTGGTGGGCTGCATCGCTGCCGATGGGCTTGCCCAACAGCTCCGGTGTACCGGTCACATCCAGAATATCATCCACGATCTGGAACGCAAGTCCCAGCCGCTGTGCGTATTCCGTAGCAGCAGTCAGCATTTTGTCATTTGCCCCGGCTACCATACAACCCATGGTGCATGCAACCCGGATCAGTGCGCCGGTCTTGTGCGCATACATGTTCACCAGGTTGTTCTGATCCACATCCGTGCGAGTCTCGTTGGCAATGTCGATTACCTGTCCGCCGATCATGCCCTCTGCACCGGCTGCGTTTGCCAGCTCAGCGATCAGGGACACACGCGTTTCCGCCGGCAATGTGGTATCCGTGGAAAGCAGCTCAAAGGGCAGCACGTTCAGCGCATCCCCAGCCAGAATGGCAGTGGCTTCATCAAACGCTTTATGGCAGGAAAGCCTACCCCGGCGGTAGTCATCGTCATCCATGGCCGGCAGATCATCGTGGATCAGCGAATAGGTATGTATCATCTCAATGGCAAGAGCCGGTTTCAGCGCCTTCTGCACATCTCCGCCGCAGGCACGGCAAAAAGCCAGCACCAGCAAAGGACGAATCCGCTTGCCGCCTGCCTCCAGAGAATACCGCATTGCCTCCAGCACCTTTGCCTGTGGATTGGTTTCCGGCTTGGTACGGCAGCAATGCTGCAATTCCCGTTCGATCCATTCTATATCCGATTCCATCTGACGCAGATTTGTTTCGTTCATGACGTTTTGCCCTCCTGTTGAATGGTTACCTTCAGCTTTGCCTGTTCCAGAGCCTGACTGCATGCGGCACTGAGCTTCACGCCCTCTTCGTACAATGCAACCGACTCCTCCAGAGTCAGATCGCCCTGTTCCAGCCTGGCTACAATTTCTGACAAACGCTGCATATTCTTTTCAAATTCCATATGACTCTCCTGTAGGTGCCTGCACGACGGCTTGGATCTCTCCGTCCCCCAGGCGTATATGAAGCTCATCCCCGGGTGCAGCCTGCTGCACACTGGTAATCAGCTTGTTTTCATGATAAACCAGGGCATAGCCCCGGGTAAGCACCTTCACCGGACTCAAGGAATCCAGTCGGGCAAGCTGCTGCATCAGCTGCGCCTCCCTGCGGGCGATGCCGTTTGCGGCGCTTTGATTCAGCCGGTTTTGCATCTGTTCCAGCCGTTCCTGCCACAAATTCAGCCGTCCCTCTACGGAGCATACCGCCAACCGCTGTCTGAGCGCCTGTAGGCTGCGTTCCGCCTGGCTGAGCCGATGCTCCATGCCGTCTGCCAGCCGATGATTCAAAGCATCCACCCCATTCCGCAGCTGCTCCATGGTGGGCACTGCAAGCTCGGCAGCAGCAGAGGGAGTGGGCGCACGCATATCCGCAGTCAGATCCGCAATGGTGTAATCGGTTTCATGCCCCACTGCACTGATGAGGGGAATGGGACAATCGTGAATTGCCTTTGCAACAGCTTCCGTATTGAACGCTTGTAAATCCTCCGCAGAGCCGCCGCCCCTGCCCAGGATCAGTACATCGCAATCGCTTTGGGATGCTTGCTGCACTGCGGCAGCAATGGTTCCGGGTGCCTGTTCTCCCTGCACCATAGCAGGATACACCACCACCTCTGCAATGGGGCATCGCCGCCCGATAATATGCAAAATGTCCTGCAATGCGGCACCCTCCGGAGAGGTGATGACACCGATTTTCTTCGGCAGCGCCGAAAGGGATTGCTTTGCCGCTTCATCAAAGTATCCAAGTCCGGACAGCTTTTCCTTCAGCTGCAAAAAAGCAATGTAGTTGGCACCAACCCCATCCGGCTGCAAATCGTTCACATAAACCTGATAAGCGCCATCCCGCTCAAACACCCCCACGGAGCCGACGGCGATCACTCGCATGCCGTCCCGGGGATCAAAGCGCAGCTTGGACGCATAGCTGGCAAACATCACCGCTTTCACTGCGGAATCTGCATCTTTTAAGGTGAAATAACAGTGACCGGATTTCCGGTAGCAGGTGAAATTGGAGATTTCTCCCCGAAGCAGGATTCCCTGCAGCCGGGCATCCCCTTTGAGCTGAAATGCAATATATCGGTTCAGCTCCGAAACCGTAAACATAATCATGGCTGTTTCCCTTCTTCTGCTGACAGAGCCGCATACACAGCAACACCTGCTGCATTGTCACAGGAAAATGCCGGCGCAGCAAAATATGCTGTTCCATGCCGACAGATCTCCCGGCGGATCAGCTGATTGGACATAACACCGCCTGCATACACCACCGGCAGCTGTCCGTATACTCCAAAGGCGGCCTTTGTCATGGCATACACGGTTTCGGCAATTGCCATCAGACAATACAGAGCGATTTGGGGCGCAGGTGTTCCCTGATCCAGCAAATGCTGACATTGATTCTGCAAACCGGACAGACAGCAGTTCAGCCCTTTCATCACCGGACGGGGATGCGTGGGCAGGGGGTCACACTGCATTGCCAACTGCTCCAGAGTCGGTCCGCAGGGAAACTGCAGACCCAGCATCAGCCCCACCCGATCCACAGCTTGTCCCGCTTTCAGATCCAGGCTGGTGGAAACCGGTTCTATGCGAAGGCGCTGCGCCGGATCCGGCGTACACAATACGCAGTCCGTGGTGCCGCCGCTGACATGGAAGGCAAGAAAGGGTGCTTGCAGCAGATGCATCGCATCCGCCGAATACAATGCTGCCAGAATATGCCCGATCTGGTGAGAGGTTCGATACAGGGGCACCTGATGGGTGCCAGCCAATATGGAACCGATCCCTTCTCCGCAGAGAAAACAGGGCATATAGGACTCCTCCCCGCTGCGAGGCCGGGCGGATACGCCAATGGCATCAAACATGGGCGGTGTCTGGGAAAACAGCTCGTCCATGATCTGGGGTAGCTGCCGGGTATGATGAAACACTGCATCACTCTGGCGCAGTCCCGCTTCTCCGGGTTTCACCGGCAGCAGGCGCTTTGCCTGGTAGATCCGGCACTGCTCCGTGTCATACAAGGCAGCAGAGGTGGTGTAATTACTGGTATCGATGCCCAGGAACCGTGCCACCGTCAGCCTTCTTCGCTGCTGTGCGCCCGGGCATATGCCCCAAGCACACCGTTGACAAAGGACACATCCTCCTGCTGGGCATAAGTCTGAGACAGCTGCACTGCCTCATTGATTGCCGCATTCATCGGTGTCTTTTCATCATACAGGATCTCATACAGGGCAATGCGCAGCACCGCAATGTTGATCTTTGCGATCCGGGACAGCCCTCGTTTGGAGCTATATTCGGAAATAATCCGGTCAAGCTCCTCAGTTTTGTCCAGGGTGCCTTCCACAAGCTCCCGCACCTGATCGTTTACGGTGATTTCATCCACCTCGTCTGCAATGGCATACAGTTCCTCAATGGGATCATCCCGCAAAAGCTTTTCAAAAATCAGTTTGAATGCACAGTCACGCACTTCACGTCTGGTCATACTGCTCATAGATATCCTCCAATTTCAACGTTCGGGGCAGTTATTTTTTCTCAAAAGCAATGCCTGCCACAACAACATTGACCTTGGACACTGCGATCCCCGTCATGGTCTGCACCTGATCCTTGACGGTCTGCTGCACCTGTTCTGCAACGGTGGTTGCACGGCAGCCGTATTTTACAATAATGTACGCAGTGATCTCCACCACATCCCCCATCAAATGTACCTGAATGGGAGCTGCCTTTTTCTTAAAAACAGACTTTCTGACAGCAAGACTGTCCACGCCGGCAACCTCTGCAATTGCATAATTCGCCATTTTCACAATCACTGCCTCGGAGATCCGCAGATCCCCTACGTTTGTTTTTGTTTCCTGTTCCATTTTATGACCTCCATCACTGAAAGATAGAGCAGGAGAAACCGGTTTGCATCGCCTTCTCCTGCGAATATACATTCCTAATTTATATTATACCAAAAAAGTTCGGAAGAAACAACTACTTTACCTCAAAAATTCTGATATTTTCTGCGGGAACCGAAACCTCCCCCAAAATAATGTCCTTGATGGCTGCTGCCTGGGCTGCTTCCATGCCATCGGTCTGCACAACTACCTTGGCGCTGGTGCCGTCCAGATATACCACACACTCGTTAAAGCCCTGAGCCTTGATGAGGGATTCGATGTTTCCCTCACTCTCCACCAGCTTGGACAGTTCCACTGCGTTGATAGCATTTGTCACCATTTCATCCTCGGACAAATCGCCGCCCCCCATAATGCTCTGCAAGGTCTGTACCGCATTATCCCGGCTGGTCTGCTTTTCCAGTCGTGCCTGGGCAAAGTAATCGGCGGTGCTGCTGCCATTGACAAACTGGGTGTCCCCATAATTGCCGCTTTGCTCCTCTGCCTGCTGTCCCACCACCGGCGCATTGGTGCTGACGGAGGGATCAGCCAGACTCTGGTCACTCAGCACATAATTCACATACACTGCAATGGCCAGCATCAATGTCAGACAGGAAAGGATGATCTGCTTCTTCCCGATGATCAGGTTTGGTTTTTTCATAAGAACTGCTCCTTTCTAGATCCGGAATCGTATCCGGTATGGTATCCTAGGATTTCATGGCTGCTACATAAATCTGCGCAGTGGAGATGCTGCACGCCACTGACACCGCCTGATAGATCTGCTCCTTGACCTGAATGCTGTCACCTCCCTCGCAAACCACCACTGCCCCGATGATCCGGGGCGCCTGGATCTGCTCCACCAATGCGGACTGGGCATTGCCGCTGCCGATCAGTACATGCTTGGACTCCCGGCTGGTGCGGCTGCCGTCCGTTTCGGTTTTCTGCTCTGTGGCATAGACCTGGGTCTCGCTGCCGGAGATCCGCAGCATGACATGCACCCTGCCCACGCCACGGATCTGTCCCAGCAGTTCTGTCAGTTCCTGTTCCGCTGCCGTCCGGTAGGCATCCTCTGTTTGCTGACTGCCGGTCTGCATCGGCTCCTGGGATATTTCCTCTGCTTTGCCCCCGCCTATGCCGGAAAGAAAGATCAGCAGCATGCCTGCCACTCCCATCAGCACGATCCAGGTCGTTCGCCCGGTTCGCTTCCACAATGCCTTGCATCTTTCAAGCCATGCTACCATACGTCCACCTCTGTTATCGTTATATCTGCTCCAAGGGTTCGGTGCAGTTGGGTCACGGCAGCCTGAAAGTCTGCGCACTGCAATCGGACTTCCCTAATATCTATGCCGCCCTGCTGATCAATATGTATTTCCACCTGTACTTTTTGACATGCTACCCCGGCTGCCTCCAGCTGCTCCAGCAGGGCATCCGCCAGATGTGCCTCTGTCTGCCGGGTCAGTGCCTGGGTATACTGCTGTGTATATGCCGACTGTGAATCCTCCTGGATCGCCAGGGCAGGCAAAGAAACATCCTGCCGCAAAAAGGGCTGGATCAATGCGATCAACAACAGCAGGGTCAGTATCAGCCGCAGCTGCTTTGCAAATCGCTCTGTTGGCATCAGGTGGGAGAGAATCCCGTAAGCAAGACTCACTGCACAGGCGCATAGCGCCGCCTGTCTGCATGTTTCCATACTTCCTCCTTTACCCGCCGGTTCCGCCGGCAATTATCACAATGGCTGTGGACAACAGCAACAGAAAAACGAACGTACACAGCATGCCCAGCGCCAGGGACAGCACCTGCTCCAGACTATGCAGCAGCTTGCTTAGAGAGCGGACCCCTGCCAGCTCCGCCAGAGTACCTGCCGCCAGTACAGACAGACGATACAGCCCCAACAACAGGATGGGGGGCAGTACCATGGCGCCAAGGGCAAGGATCCCAACGCCTCCCACACCGCTGCGCAGAACCCCCACGCTGCCACGCAAGGTGGTGTATGCATCCGAAACTGCACCTCCCACCACCGGCACACAGCTGGAAAGCATGAATTTGGTGGCTTTGGTGGCAACTGTATCAGCGGAGGCGGAAACCATACCCTGTACCGTTTGTAAGCCCACAAACAACGTCATGACCAATCCAAGCCCCCACTGTGCCACCCGTTTGACCCCTCGGATGATGCTGCCAAAGGAAAAATCGGGATGTACCGCATCCATGATCCCCAGTGCAAGCAGGATCCGCAGCAGAGGCATCAGATACATGCAGGTAAGCTGTACTGCCAGTTCCGCCAGGGAGAATACCGCAAGCTGATACACGGAAGCAGACACCACGCCCCCTCCTGCCGCAAGAATGGAGGACAGCACCGGCGCAAAGGACAGCATGAACCGGCTGCCGGATTCCATGGTATCCGACACCATGAAAAAGCACTGCTCCATAGGAGTCAGCAGTACGGAAACCGCAACCATGGCCACCAGGAAGCCGTATGCCCCGGACAAGCCCCGGTCAGAAATGGTATCCCCCAACCCGGAGGTGAATGCGCTGCAAATCACCACAAGCCCTAACGTGAAAAAGAGCCGGAGAGGTGCTGCCAGCTGGGCACGGAATGTGTTCCACATGGAACAAAGCAGCTCCTTTGGTGAAAGGGTCAGTACGCTTTGGGGATCGGTGAAGGAAATGGCATGATCCTCCAGAAAGGAGCCGGTCTGCTCGTCCACCGCAATGGAATCCGCACCGCTTTGCGCCAAAATCTCCTCCTGGGTATCCGCCGATACCGGAATCCCCGGCAGAAACCATATCACAAGCATCACTGCCAACAGCAGTATTTTTCTCATCCCAGCACCTCCGAAATCATGGACATCAGCCCCCGGATCAGAGGCAGTGCCTGTACCATCAATGCAATTTTCCCCGCCATATGCACCACGGAACACAGCGCCTCCTCCCGGCTATCCCGGCACACATCCCCGGCAAGCTGGGTCACATAACAAATGCCAAGCGCCTTCCACAGCACTGCAATGTAGGTATCGGGCAGACCCGCCACCTGGAATAACTGGTGGATTTGAGTCAACAGCGGCTCCAGCATAGTCAACAACAGAAGAAGCACTCCAGCCGCCGTGCCAATGGTCAGCATCACAGCCTGTTCCCTGGCATAGCGCTCCAGCACCTTGCACAGCAGTACCGAGGTCATGCACAGTGCCGCCACTGCAAACAGGGTATTCACCATAGGCCGAATACCGTTTTGATAGTATCAAACAAAGCGGCGATTTCGTTGACGATCATCATCAACACCACGATCAGCCCCGCAAGGGTGGTAAGCATAGCCTGTTCCTCCCGCTCCGCCCGCTTGAGCACCAGATTCAGCACTGCCACAATGATTCCGATCCCGGCAATTTTAAAAATCAGGTCTATGTTCATCTTCCGTCCCTCCGCTATGCCAGCAAAATCGCCGCCAGCGTACCCAGCAGCGTGCCCATGGCTGTACACAGTTTTCCCTTTTCCCGGCTTTGCTGTCTGGCACTCTCCAGCAGCATATGTATCCGTTCCTCCGCCAGACCAATGGCTGCAAGCTGCCCATCAATATCCGAATTCCCCAGCTCTCCCCCCAGCTGCAGCAGCACCTGCTTTGCCTCCCGGTGCGAACACGCTTCCCTGACCGCCCGACTCCATGCCTGTCCGAACGGCATCTGCCCCAGATAGGATGCTGTACCGGACAGAAAGGTCAGTGATTGGTATGCAGGCTGTGCGTACAATTGGGAAAGCAGTTGCTCCAGGGGTGGTGCCAGATAGCGGATCTCGGTCTGCATGCTCCGAAGGAATCCTTCCAGTGCTGCCAGCCATGCAGCCTGGTTCTGGAGCTGCTTTGCTTTCTGTAAGCCCAGCATGCCGCCGGTACCTACCACCAGCAGAAGTCCCAACAGCTTAATCATGCTGTAGTCGCTGGATGCCGACTACCTGTCCGCATCCTCCCAGAAGCACTGCCCACCGGAACACGCCTGCCTCCAACAAACAACGCAGCTGCGGACGTCGCTCCGCCTGGGCTAGGCTTCCGGCATGGGCAGTGCCAAGAATGGATACGCCGCTGTTCATGGATGCCAGCACAGCGGTCGTTTCGGCTTCGCTGCCCAACTCATCGCAGATAATGTAATCCGGGGTCATCACACGCAGTGCGATTTGCATGCCCTGTGCCTTGGGGTAGCCGTCAAACACATCCGTCATGGCACCAAGATCATGAGTGGGAATCCCCTGTCGGCATGCAGCCAATTCTCCACGCTCGTCTACCACGCTGACCCGGTACCTGCTGCCAAGCAGTCGGCATAAATCCCGAAGCATGGTGGTCTTGCCGCTGGCGGGAGGCCCCAGCAGCAGCACACTCTGCCGACCCTGTGCAAAAAGCTTCTCATAAAGAGCCTGTCCGCAGCCAAGCACCTGTTTTGCAATCCGGATATTCAAACTGCTCACATACCGGATGGTTTCCACTTCCCCGTCCCGGATCACCCCATTGCCGCAAAACCCGATCCGGTTGCCGCCTTCTACCGTGACAAAGCCCTGGGATAGCTCTCGCTGAAAGCTGTACAAGGAATCGGCGCAGGCAGTTTTCAGACACGCCTGAAGCTGCGCCTGCCGCAGCGGTTCACAACCCGGCAGAGGCTGCTCCGTTCTTCCGTCATAGATCCGGGGCAGTTGCTGTACCCGAAGCCGGATCTCCTGGATCTGCGCCTGCTGATGCTCCGGCAGCCGCCGGATTCCCTGGGCGGTGCTCTCAGGCACATACCGAAGCCCAAGGTTCAGTCCTGTTCCTTTCTGCATGCTCATCGCCTCCTGTCACACTATATGCTGCACCGGACAAGGTTATGCCGGTTCTGTAAAGCCGCTCCGACGCATAGAATGCATATAGAATACAGCCATCATGAGGAGGAACACTATGCCCCGTATTTTTTTAAGTCCGTCCACCCAGGAGTGGAATACCTATGTAAACGGCGGAAACGAAGAGCAGTATATGAATCTGCTGGCGGATGCCCTGGAGCCCTATCTGCTTGCCAGCGGCATATCCTTTGTACGGAACGATCCGGACCGGAACGTACTCGGCGCGATCCGGGATTCCAACGCCGGATACTATGATGTGCATCTGGCACTGCACACCAATGCAGCACCGGAATCCCTGGCAGGACAGCTCCGGGGTATTGATGTGTACTATTCCCCGGTCAGCTACAACAGCGAACGGCTGGCAACTATTATGGCAAACAATTTCAAGAGCATCTATCCCCTGCCCCAGCGGAGCAATGCGCTTGCCACCACAAGTCTTGGGGAGGTAACCCAGACCAGAGCAGTTGCAGTGCTGGCGGAGGTCGGTTATCACGACAATCCGGAGGATGCAGCCTGGATCAAAGGAAATCTGCAGCCCATAGCCGCCAATATTGCCCAGTCCCTGGCGGATTATTTCGGCATTCCCTTCAACGAGCCCTCCGGCATCCGTACCGGCATCGTCACGGCAGACGGTTCCGCCCTGAATCTGCGTGGATATCCTTCTATGGAAGGCAGCATTCTTGGCAGCATTCCGGACGGCAGCGCCGTTCAGATCTACGGGGCGGTGGAAAACTGGTATGTGGTGTCCTACGATGGACAGCTTGGCTATGCCAACGGGGATTTCATCACCCTCACCAACGGAGAATCCGCATAAATAAACAGCCGGCGCAGGTGCATGCAGACCTGTTCCGGCTGTTTGGAAAAAAGAAAGCGCCTCAAATGAGGCGCTTTCTTTGTTGGCTGGTATTACTTGAATACCGGCAGTTCGTTTTCGTCCGGATCAAACGGATCGCTTGTGGTGATCACATCGTCACATGCAAACTCCACGATTTCCAGTTCCGGCTTGCTGTACGCTTCCTTCATGCTTATTCCCCTCCTTTATTCAGATTGTAGGTGTATACCTCATTATCATACAGGTAAAGGGATTTTACCAGTGCGATCAGTTTTTCATCTTTAGACTGCTCGCACGCTGCCTGTACATAGCTTAACGGCATACAAGTAATGCTCCAGTCTCCCACACGGATGAGTTTGTCCGTCCGCAGCTCGGACATGCTGTAATCCACTTCAATCATGTAGTACTTGCCGCTTCTGAGCTTCATGTTATATTGCTCTGCAAGGGCGGGATCCTCCACAACAAAGTAATGACGCATGGTCACCTGGGAATTCAGCACCAGACTAAAGCCGTAGTAGGAGATGCCCTCCGGCAGATCGTTCAGCGTATTGGGCCGACAGTCCGGAATGGATAACTGCTCCATTTCCTCCGTCATGGGAATCGGATCCGCATCCGGATCAAAGTATGCCTTTGCATAAGTACCGTAGTTAGATAATGCCTGAACCAGGTCTGCGGCAGCGGCGTATTCCGCATTGTTGTCCTTGTTTTCCAGGATTGTGTTCAGATATTCCTCAACGGAGCAGTGATAAATCTTACCCTCTCCCTTGGCTGCGAATATCTGTACCGTGTATTTCTCGTGGATGTACTGTGCCGGTACCATGCAATAGAAGGTATAGCTGCCGTCCGTATTGAGCGTTGCATCACGCAGATACTGCTTTTCTACCTTACCATCCGGTGTGGTAAACTGCATGTAGGTTTCTTCCGGGTTCTGAACGGATTCGTCCAGCCCCATATACACGTTCAACCGGATTGCACTGTTGTCGATGGTCAGGCTGTTACCCAGCAGCTGCGCGCCGATGCCGTCCTCAAAGTTACCACATACGCTGCACTTATCGTCTTGATACTGATGTGCCGGGCGAATGTCCGCATTGGTATTGGAATAAGCGGTAGTGGGTACGGTATCTGCCTTGCAGTCCGCATACACATTGATCTGGTACACTCTGGAACCACCTACCCGAGGTCTGCTTTCCTGACCCAGTACCTGCCCCCAGGCTTCTCCCAGCCGATAAGCCGCTTCGCCGCCGGAAAGCTGCTCCTCAGTCAGTCCATTACCCTGCTCTCTGGTAAATGTCAGACTGGAGTCGTAATATGCTTCCAGCGTACTTGTTCTGCCACGTCCATAAAACGCAGAGGTTTCATCTCCCTCGTTCCCCTGCACCGTACCAAGCATCAGGCAATTGGTAAAATTAGAACCATTAGTTGCATAGCCAGAAAATCCTGCCAGATATGCCAGACTGTTCTCCACGCTTGCGTGGGTCACCGTTCCGTCAAACAGGCAGTTGGTAAAGTACACTCCGGTATCCGAACCGCCCACAAAGCCACCTGCTTGTACCGCTATAATACTGGATCCGGATTGTGTGCTGTTACCCAGCAGCTTAACATTCACACTACTGGTGCAGTTTTCAATCCTTGCGTTATTATTAGCAGACAAAGCAATTCCGCCTGCGTTTGTAACTGCAATCACTTCACCATCTACGTGCAAATTACGGATCACACCACTGCTACCAAGAACGCCAAAGGGTGCTGCTGCATTTGCGCTTTCATCCGTATATGCCACCGTCATGATATACCCGTTCCCGTCAAAGGTTGCAGTGTATGCATTGTTCCCATTGCCGATTATAAGATCCGAAGGCATGGTCACATCGTTCAGCAGCAGCGCATTCGCACTGACGCCTTTGTCCAGCAGCGCATTATATGCCCGGATATCCTCCTGGTTTTCAATCGCAACGTAGGATTCATTTTCCTTCACCGCTGCCTTAACCGTATACAAGGTCATAGGCTCCTGTATCACCAGACGTTCCGTGTAGACCTTGCCGTTCTGATCTGCGTAACCCTGTCCATCCGGCAAGGTAAACACCGTGCCATAAAGCACCGGCTCCTGAACCACACCGTCAATGACGATCGGGCAAAACTGCTGAACATTGACTGTATAGTCCTTGGTGATGTTCTGTCCGTCAAATTCGCCGTCCTCAGTGGAGTATGCAACAGTACAGCCCTCCGGCACTGCGGGCAGCTCCACGTTGCCACCGTCATAAATCTGAATCAAACGGGTAGAACCGTCCGGCATATTGAAGGTTACAGTATGTACTGCTGCATCCAGCTTTTCAACGACGATCTCGGAATTTTCCATGAACAGCTTGTAGCAGGTATCTGCAGTATAGAAGTAATATACCTCGTCATTGGTAGTGAATGTCTCCGGTGTCCACAGGGTGACCTCGCCTGTTTCGTCCGTATAGAGTCCTGACCAGGCAGAGCCGCCCATCTGGGTAATGGCTGTGGGAGCGGTGATATCCGGCAGAGTAACCGTGTAATTGTGCAGTTCCTGTCCTGCTGCATTTCTCGCAGGTCCACCCCAGTCAAACATAACATCATTGATCAAAGTCCCGCCGGTGAGTACAAAGTTCGTGGGAAGATAGAATGCTTTTAAATAGAGCGTTCCGCCGGACATATTGTACTTTGTATAAAACGGTAAATTATTATGACTGCCCACATCAAATGCAACGTTGCCTCCAAACATGTTGAACAATGGGCCATTTATGTCTTCATTGAAGCTTATAGCTTCACCGTCAACATTCGTCAGAGTCAGCTTTCCGCTCTGCTCCCCATAGCTGTTGAAATTCATCGCACCGGTAAAGGAGCAGGTTCGGAATGCCAAGGTGGAATCCGCCTTGGTGTACACATTCATAGTTCCTCTAATGTCCAGCAGATCCACTGTGCCGTAACTTCCGCCGCAGCCGATTTCTCCGTCATCATTTTTTATGTCCACACCGTCAAAAATCACATGTACCGTTGTGCGACCTGGTACAGTAATCGTTGTGTCCACATAAGCGTCATTGATGTAGTTGCTGCCGGAGATGACATAGGTTGCCCCGTCCTGATCCAGGTTCAGACTGATCCGGTTGTTTTCGATCAGATCCGCTCCCAGGGTGATCTGGATGGCGTTTGCCTCATCCATCACAGAGGTGGATGCATACTGGGGCAAAGAAACAGCCTCAGTCACGATTTCCGGAGTCGCTGCCTGTTCCGGCACAGCCATAACGGACATCGCCATGCCGGTAGCAAGGCTTGCTGTCATGGCGGCAATGCAGAGAATGCCGACAATCTTTTTTCTGAGTGTGCTGCGTTTATTTTTTTCCATTCTCATACGCTTCCTTTTCATTTTGATATTTATGATAAAGCTCCCCCAAGGGAACTTCAGCATTCCAGGGTTTGTTCGCACTGATGTAATGTACGACCGAGTAGTTATCCCGCAGATAGGGCGCAACAAGCGCCTGTCGTTCCGGATCCCTTCGCTCCATGGCTATGTTATTGGTGTAGTTCCAGGACACATCCAGCAGCTTTACATGCTCATGAAACAGAATGTTCAGCACATCCTGGTCATTATAGTATAACTGATTGCTGTGCAAAGTCCGGCAAACCTGTTCAAAGGTCACAAGCTCCCGGCATGCGGCAAGATCCAGCAGCAGCACCCCTGCGTTGAAATATCCGTCCGTCCCGGGCAGATGCAGCACCTGCTTGACATAATCCGTGATATTGTAGGGCATATTGCCGCAGAACACCGCCCGCTTGGTATGCTTTAAGATCTGCACGCCCACATCCGGCGCCGCACCCAGCGCACAACCCTCCAGAGGAATGTCAAACAGCCTGGAAATATCCCCGGTAACCACCGTGTCCGTATCCAGGTAGATCATACGCCGATAGGATGCAAACAGCTCCGAAAGCAGAAAGAGACGGTAATTGGTTTCAATGGTGTAATAGCTACCCAGGTCAGAACGCAGCGCTTCGTCATACCGATTGAGATTCACAAACCGAAGCTTCACATTCGGATACCGGCGGGCAATCCGTCGAATCATGACCCGGTTGGACGCCTGAATCTCCCGGTGGAGAACCAGAATATCGTACAGCCGCTTGGGGTTTGCGTTGCGCAGCAGAGAATACAGGCTGACCCCCAGATAGGGTGTGTAGCTATCGCTGCATGCGTAGCAGATATTCACCGGCGCAAAAGATGGTTGAATCGCTTCCATTGCTGTCACCGCCTTATCAAGATATAAAATTGGAGCATATTCTTATAAGCTATTGTAACACATTCTATTAAAAAAAGCAACAGCATCCTGTGAATTTTTCAAGTACTCCCATACGATAAAGCATATAAGAAGTCCCGCATCCGAAGATGCAGGACTTCTTTCATCATTATGAATCCAGTTTCTTTCCGCACTTGATGCAGAATTTCTGCACGCCGGGCTGGAGAATCTGTGTTCCGCATTCCTTGCAGAATGCAGGGGCAGACTCCTGTTCCGGAGTTGTCTCGATTGGAGATGCTGCTGCCGGTTCAGCGGGCAGTTCTTCCACAGGAGCAATCGGTTCCCCTGTCGGAGCGGCTGCCTCCTCAGGCACGGATGTATCCCCAGTGGGCGCATCGTCAGGAATCTCAGCAGACGGTTCCTCCTCTGATGCCGTAGACGTTAGCGCTTCCCCAGTCGGTGTCTCAGATGCAGCGGACAGGGGCGCAGGCTCTTCGGATACACCAGCTACAACGGGCACAGGCTCCTGCATGGGTGCTTCCACGCATTCAGGCGCAGCTGCCGGAATCTCGGAAAGAATCTCCGGCTCTGCCGCAGGCTTCTTGGTCAGCGACAGAATCATGGAAGCCAGAATCAGCATAAACACGGCAGCCAAGACGCCAATGCCGCCGAACATCAGCAGGGGTGCTGATGCACCGGAGGTAATGTCCGCCAGAACAGGCAGTTCCTGAAACAGATACTTTGCAGCCACATATCCGCCAACGCCGCCCAAAGTGTATATGCCAGAAGGAACCAGCAGCGTAATGGCAAACGCACGGATACCATGTGCTGCCCGGCCTCTGCCGCTGCAAAACAGCACGCACCAGCGAACCAAAATCACAACCAGCAGCACCAGTTCACCCAGCATGAACCAAAGATTCAGCTGCAACCGGTTCCAGAACCTTCCGATTCCGGTGTTGTAGTACCGCACCACACCTTCATTGTATGCGGTACAGGAATCCTGCATTTCTGCCACCAGCGTATCCTTGTCCGCCTGGGTGATTTCAATCTGTAGCTTCTCCTGGATCATTGCCTGGTTCTTGTCGAGTATATCCACAATCTCCTGGGGCGTGATGGTCTCCAGCGTATCTTCCGTCCCCCGGTAGTAATTCTGATAGTTGTCCAGCTTACGCATTGCCAGGGCTTCCAGGTTCATCTGGTTCAGCACAGCCTCCACATCTCCGGTGGTGACTGCCGGATCTGTTACATATTCCCGGCGTATGTACTCTGCCAGAGTCATTTTTTCTTCATCATGCATCACATCCACCGTAGAAAACTTCACATTCTCCAGCGCTTTGTGGATCACATCCTTATTCAACAACACCCGTGCAGTGGCACATGCGATCAGATGATTCACCAGGATCAAAGTTGCCAGCACCAGCAAAAAGGAATGCCCTACAACGTACCCCTTTGAACGTCGTTTCTTTTCGCCGCACACATGGCATCGGCCCTTCTCATTCAGTTCACCGCCGCATTTCTCACATTGCATATTGTTCCCTCCAAGCATTATTTAATTTATTATATCATACCTCCCCCGCAAAGTCAAACGAATCCAGGCGAGCAAAGCGGATACAATGTAAACTTATTGCTTATAATCTGTGAACACAAAAAGCGGAGAGACCCAAAAGATCTCTCCGCAGATTGAGACGAATTAATCAGAGAATGATGGACTTTCCGGTCATTTCCTCCGGCTGTTCCATATTCAAAAGCTTGAGCATGGTGGGAGCAATGTCCGCCAGTACGCCGCCTTCCCGCAGCTTTACATCATTTCTACCCACTACGATAAAGGGAACCACATTGGTAGTATGCGCAGTAAAGGGAGAACCGTCTGCCTCATACATTTTGTCTGCATTGCCGTGATCCGCAGTGATCAATGCAACGCCGCCGTGATCGGTCACAGCCTTCACAACAGATCCAACGCAGGTATCCACAGCTTCCACAGCTGCCTTTGCCGCATCAAACACGCCGGTATGACCAACCATATCGCAGTTTGCAAAGTTCAGAATAATCACATCCAGCGTATCTGCATTGATGGCATTGATCGCCTTCACTGCAACCTCATAAGCGCTCATGGACGGCTTCTGATCGTAGGTTGCAACTTCCTTCGGAGAGTCAACCAGAATCCGGGACTCACCGGGATACTGCTTTTCCACACCGCCATTGAAGAAGAAGGTAACATGTGCATATTTTTCGGTTTCTGCAATCCGCAGCTGGGTCAGACCATGCTCGGATACATATTCACCAAAGGTATTCTTCAAGGACTGGGGCTTGAAAGCGATCTCCACGTTAGGCATGGTAGCATCATACTGGGTAAAGCATACGAAATACACATCCAGCTTCTCCCGTGCAAAGCCGTCAAATGCCGGATCAACGAAGGTACGGGTGATCTCACGGGCACGGTCGGGGCGGAAGTTGAAGAAGATCACGCTGTCACCGGAATGCACCATCCCATCCTTGTTGATGACGGTAGGCACAACGAATTCATCGGTCACCTCAGCAGCGTAGGAATCCTCCATCGCCTGCTTTGCACAGGGGCACTGGTTGCCCTTGCCGTTAACCATGGCGTCATATGCCTTCTGCACACGATCCCAGTTGTGATCCCGGTCCATTGCGTAGTATCTGCCGCTGATGGTTGCGATCTCGCCCACGCCGATCTCCTGCATCTTCTCCTGCAGCTCCACAATGAAATCCTTGCCACTGGAGGGAGGAACGTCACGACCGTCCATGAAACAGTGTACATACACCTTGGTCAGACCTGCACGTTTTGCAAGCTCCAGCAGACCATACAGGTGGGAGTTGTGGCTGTGCACGCCGCCGCTGGACAGCAGACCCATCAGATGAAGGGCGCTGCCGTTCTTCTTACAGTTCTCCACCGCTCCGGTAAGAGCCTCGTTGGTAAAGAAATCACCATCCTGAATGGACTTGGTGATCCGGGTCAGCTCCTGGTACACGATACGACCGGCGCCAATGTTGGTGTGACCAACCTCAGAGTTGCCCATCTGACCATCCGGCAGACCAACACACATGCCGGATGCGCCGATGGTGGTATTGGGGCAGTTTGCAAAATAGCTGTCCAGGTAAGGGGTTGCAGCCGCCTTAATGGCATTGCCGTAGGTGTCCGGGTTGATGCCGAATCCGTCCATGATAATCAGTGCAATAGGTTTTTTGCTCATACTTTCCATCCTTTACTCAAATGGGGCGAACAACGTCCGCCCCACTGCAAATTTACTTAGAAGCCTCAGCCAGCAGAACGCCGAACTTTTCAGCCACCAGGGAAGCACCGCCGATCAAACCGCCGTCGATGTCCTCCTTTGCCAGCAGTTCAGCGCAGTTCTTTTCATTCATAGAACCGCCGTACTGAATGGTCATGCCGTCTGCAATCTCCTTGCCGTACTTATTGGCAACCACCTTGCGGATGAAGCCGCAAACCTCCTCTGCCTGGTCAGCAGTTGCGGTCTTGCCGGTGCCGATTGCCCATACAGGCTCGTAAGCGATGATCACGTTCTTTGCATCCTCAGCGGAAATGCCGGTGAATGCTGCAACAGTCTGGAGCTCTACCACATCCTCTGTAATACCATCCTCACGCTCCGCCAGCATTTCGCCAACACACAGAATCACCTTCAGACCGGCAGACAATGCAGCCTTGGTTCTTCTGTTGACGGTCAGATCCGTTTCAGCAAAGTACTGTCTGCGCTCGGAATGACCGATGATTACATACTCCACGCCCATTTCCTTGAGCATATCAGCGGAAATTTCACCGGTGAATGCGCCACTCTTCTTGAAGTGGCAGTTCTCAGCGCCGACCTTGATATTGGTACCCTTGGTCAACTCCAGTGCGGTTTCCAGATTGGTGTACGGAACGCAAATGATTACACCGCAGGTCTTGTCAGCAGCAATGGGCTTGAGTGCGTTGATCAGCTCAGCAGCCTCTGCTCTGTTCTTGTTCATCTTCCAGTTACCGGCAATAACTGCCTGTCTCAATGCTTTATTCATGATGATTATGACTCCTAATCTATAGATTCATCCAGTAAGGGATTACTTGTCAGCGATTGCTGCAACGCCCGGCAGAACCTTGCCTTCCAGGTATTCCAGGGATGCGCCGCCGCCGGTGGAAATGTGGCTCATCTTGTCAGCAAAGCCCAACTGCATAACGGCTGCTGCGGAATCGCCGCCGCCGATGATGGTAGTAGCGTCAGTTTCAGCCAATGCCTTAGCCACTGCAATGGTGCCCTTTGCCAGTGTCGGGTTCTCAAATACGCCCATCGGTCCGTTCCATACAACGGTCTTTGCGCTCTTCACTGCGTCCGCAAACAGCTGCTGGGTCTTGGTGCCGATATCCAGACCCATCTGATCAGCCGGGATCTTGTCAGCGTCAACCACTGCAACCTCGATCTCAGCATCGATGGGATCCGGGAAGCTCTTTGCGATAGTGGTATCAATGGGGAGCAGGAGCTGCTTGCCTGCTGCTGCAGCCTTGTCCATCATATCCTTGCAGTATGAAACCTTCTCATCGTCAACCAGAGAAGTACCAACCTCGTAGCCCTTTGCCTTCAGGAAGGTGTAAGCCATACCGCCGCCAATGATCAGAGTATCACACTTTTCGATCAGATTGGAGATTACGTTCAGCTTGTCTGCAACCTTTGCGCCGCCCAGAATGGCAACGAAGGGACGAACCGGAACCTCGACAGCATTGCCCAGGTACTGAATCTCCTTCTGCATCAGATAGCCCACAGCGGTCTCCTTCACAAACTTGGTCACGCCGGCAGTAGAAGCATGCGCACGGTGTGCAGAACCGAATGCGTCCATGACAAATACTTCATCGTTTACCAGATCAGCCAGCTCCTTGGAGAAAGCCTCCCCGTTCTTGGTCTCCTCTGCACTGCGGAATCTGGTGTTCTCCAGCAGAACGATCTCCCCGTCCTTCATTTCTGCAACAGCCTTCTTGGCATTTTCGCCAACAACGTTGTCGTCCTTTGCAAAGATCACCTTGGTATCTACCAGCTCAGCCAGACGCTTTGCAACCGGTGCCAGAGAGAACTTATCCTCCGGACCGTTCTTCGGCTTGCCCAGGTGGGAGCACAGTACAACCTTGCCTCCGTCAGCAATCAGCTTCTTGATGGTGGGAAGAGCAGCCTGGATCCGGTTGTCGTTGGTGATAACCCCATCCTTAAGGGGAACGTTGAAATCACAGCGCACGAGAACGTGCTTGCCCTTTACGTTGATATCATCCACGGAAACCTTGTTTAAACCTGCCATTGTAAGACATCCTTTCTGTTTATGATTGTGAATAGCCGCTGTTAGTTTTTTAACAACCCTACCCCATATTTTACACTATTCCATTGGAATTTACAAGACCCCGACGCGAAATTTTCTGAAAAAAAAGCAGAAAAACAACGGACGAATTTGTTCAATTCGCCCGAAGTCTCCGGCATATGCTGCATCGGAATCCGGACTCAGATGCCCGAACCGTTTATGCCTCCTGATTCAGGAGAATGTTCTTGAGCAGTACCAGATCGATTGCATTGATCTTGTTATCCGCATTGAGATCCGCCGTTACGGCTGCATCCTCTGTCAGATCCGGCTTGCCGATCAGATACCGCCGCAGCAGTACCATATCCGCAACGCTGACCTGTCTGTCTCCATCCAGATCTCCCAGAACAGGGTCTGGGGTCGGCGGATTCGTCTGTTCCAGCTGAATTCCATAAATAACGCCCTCTGTATTGGGCTTTTCGTTGATAGAATACCGTAAATAGCCAGTGTTATCCACCGTTATGCCATAGATGCTGCCCTGGTCAGCTTCCTGCTCCGTAAGCGTATAGAATGCCTGTTTGTCAGTGCCGTCCGGCAGAATGCTGTAGATGGTATTAGCTGTACCGTAATACAGCCGACCTTCCCATGTGCCAAGTCCGCTGTACACATTCAGCCAGTAGGAGCCTGCGTTCCCGCTGACATACCACTTTTCATCGATGGTGGTGCAAAGCGTTTCCTCGGCTGTGTGATCCTCGCTGTTGTAACGATACAGATTCAGCTTACCCTCATAATTTGCCGAATCATACAAAACTGTTGCCCAGTTGCCGTTGATGGGCACGATGGGTGCAACGGACTCATCCCAGAAGGAATCCACAAACCGGGTGTCGGAGGCCTCCGGCGGGGCATCAAAGCCGGTGACCTGCCAGTCGGAAGCGTCATGCTCCAGTGCCCGGATCTCCTCGTCCGTACACAGGAAATTCTTGTGGCGTACATACCCCAGCTGATCCGGCGTCGGATCGTCCCAGGTGGCATCTACATGATAGTAGCTCCCATCGATCTCCACCATATTCCAGGCGTGATTCAGTTCATCGCTGGCAAGGTAGTAGCAATCCACGCCAGCCTCCCGCATCAGATCCATATACGCCAGCGCATACCCCTGACACACGGCTTCATGGCTCACCAGCACATCATAGGCATCATAGTTGCTGTAGGTCAGATCATAACTGGTGGTGGCAACGATGGTATCGTGCAGAAACAGTGCCTTCTCCACATCGGACCATTCCGGATCCACCTGATTCAGGATTGCCTGTTTTGCATCATCGTATTCTGCACGCTTCTGGACAACCTCATCCTCTGTGCAGTTGTAAGTAAAATACACCTTTGTGATGCATCCGCTGGAAGAAGAATAAGAAAATTGATAGCTGTGCTCTACAAAAAAGTATGCAGGCGTGTCCATCATCAGCTGCCGCATAGCCGGTTTGAAATCATCCCGGCGGATCTTCAGCTTGGTCAGATCTGCTGACTCCTCCATGGAATCCCACGCAGCAGTCACGATCTGCCGCATGGCGTCATAGCTGTCCGAATCCACAGCCTTTGCTGATTCAAAGCCTGTTACACGGATCACACCACTGGTTTGTAAGCCGAACGCCTGCATAGGCATACAAACATTCAATACACACGCTGCCGCTCCCACAGCAGCGATCCGGGCAAATTGCTTGGTCAATCGCATAAATTACCCTCCCCATCAAGGTTCATTCCGCATCAATGCGGGGCTCCGAACGAATGATAATGCCAACCACATCAGGACCGGCATTACAGGATACTGTTGCGCCGATATGGAACAAATGCTCCGGCTGATAGCCCAGCTTCTTCACCAACTCCTTTTTCAATTCATTTGCAAAGGTATCGTCACAGCCCGCAACCAGCGAATAAGGGGTTCTGGGAATCATCCGCTGCTGAATGTACCGGGACATGGTGGGAATGATATTCTTGTCCCCCCGGATCTTGGTTTCCACCTTGGAAACCCCGTCTGTAATGCGGATCAGGGGCTTGAGTCCCAGCAGCTCACCGGCAAAGGCTGCTGCTGCCGAGATTCTGCCGGATCGCTTTGCATATTTCAGCGTCAGAGGCACAAACAGCACCTCTGCGCTTTGAAACCATTCGGTCAGATAATTCAGTACTTCTTCCACAGAGGCGCCCTTCTTGATTTTAGCGGCTGCCTGCATAACCGGATACCCGTACACACCGGTATAATTCTTAGAATCCACTACATGAATCTGCAGCTTTTCCGCACCAGGCACCTGGGCGTAAAACGCATCCCGTGCCATGATGGCATTGCTGTATGTGGCAGAGCCCTGGGACGCAATGGTCACATAAATTAAGTTGGTATACCCTTCCTGTAGTGCCTGCTCATAGGCTTCCTGAATCTCAAAGGCGGTCAGCTGTGCCGTAGTCGGAAATTCCACGGCATGCTCCAGCATCTGATAAAACTCTGTATTGGTAAAATCCTGTCGTTCCCGATAACCGACTCCATCCACCGTTACCGGGAAGCACAGGATCTGAATGTCCAGGGACTGTTCCAGCTCCGGATCGATATCGCTGGTGGAATCTGTCATCAATTTGATTTTCTGCATACTACACCTCTTCGCAGTTGGTATCTTCCCAACGGTACGCCCGCAGGCTTCCCGTCCGGGTAAGATCAGGATAATCCCACTGCCGCAGCGCTTCATACACTGCAATGGCAACGGAATTGGAAAGATTCAGACTGCGCAGCTCATTGCGCATCGGAATCCGCACACATTCCTCTGGATGTGCGAACAGCAGATCCTCCGGCAAGCCCTGATCCTCCCGCCCGAAAATCAGATAGGCGTTGTTGGGATACACGGCATCGCTGTGGATCTTTCTGCCCTTTGTGGTAAAAAAGAAATACGCGCCCGGATTCCTTGCAGAAAACTCCGCAAAGGAATCGTAATATGTAATATCAAGCTTATCCCAGTAGTCAAGCCCCGCCCGTTTCAGATGCTTATCCGTTACAGTAAAGCCCATAGGACGGATCAGATGCAGCCTGGCACCGGTCACCGCACAGGTTCGGGCAATATTGCCGGTATTCTGGGGAATCTGGGGTTCAACGAGTACAATATTTAACTGATGCATGATTTACTCCATTATAGCACATTCCAACCGGAAACGCAACTGTTTTCGATAGGCAATACCGCACAAAGATTGTATATCCTTGCGTTTCCGGGCACATGCCCGGGAATACGAGCATGGCTTTTATTTATTATAGCGCAAAACCGGAAACATTGCAAGGGCTTATGCACAAACAAAAAAGCCTCCGGAATCCCAGAGGTTGAGATGATAAAATGACGTGCATATTTCACGCATTCGGTCAGATACTAACAGCAAATCCATCAAAGGAGGTGGAAACATGCAGATCAAAGCAATGGTCACCGGCATTGCCGCCGGGGCAGCAGTGGGCACTGTCTGCTATATGCTTACAGGCTCCAGCGCCCGGCAGCGCCGTCATCTCCGGCATGCCACCGGCCGTGCCCTGCGGGCTGTGGGAGGCATGATGGAGGGCATGTCCGATATGCTCAGATAGCTGTGTTCTTACGATAGGCAAGATAGCTTTCCAGAATGATGGTTGCCGCCACCGCATCCACCACTGCCTTTCGCTTCTTTCCTCTGGTATTGGTCTGGTTCAGATAACGGTGTGCCGAAACCGTGGTACACCGTTCATCCCAGAGCACAGTTTCAATTCCCGCCAGTGTCCTCAGTTTTTCTGCAAACAAGGCGCATTTTTCTGCCCGCTCCCCGATGGTGCCATTCATGTTCTTCGGATACCCCACCACGATCTGCTCCGCACGATGCTCCCTGGCAGCCTCTGCGGTTTTTTGGATACATACTTCAAAATCCGTTTCACTGATAACGCCTGCCGGAGAAGCCAGCAGCTCAGAACGGTCGCAGCATGCAAGCCCGGTGCGTGCATCGCCGAAATCTACTGCAAGAATGATCATGCCTGCGCCTCCTGTTCCCGGTCTATCCCCGGTGTATAGGTCTGATCCGTCAGATACGACTTACCGTCATGCCGGCACCACCTGGACTTTGCCAGAGTGGAAAGCTTCGGCGGCAAATGGGACGCATCATTCTTAAAAATCAGCCGACAATGTCCGGATGCGTCAAATTCCACCTTGGACACGGCGGTATTGTCCGCCCAGCCCACCTGATCCAGGTGACTGATATCCTCACCTGCTGCATAGCAAAGGAAATTCCGGATGGCACAGCCGTGGGATACCACAGCAATGGTCTTGCCGCAATGCCCGGCAGCAATGCCGCATACTGCCTGCCGCATCCGGTCAAATACCTGCTGCATGGACTCCCCACCCTGTACATGAAACAGATGCATCTGCTCCTGCCACAGCCTGTAGGACTCTGGATACAGCCTGGGTAGATCCGCCCAGGGTTTGCCTTCCCACACGCCGCCGTTGATCTCCATCAGCTCGTCCAGATACTGTACCGGCAGTTGGTGATACCGATTCACTGCCGCAGCAGTGACACGGGTGCGCTTCAAGGGACTTGCATACAGCACCTGAATGGGAATGTCCCGGAACCGTTCTGCCAGGCAATCCAACTGCCGCATGCCCTTTTCCGTGACCTCCGTATCCACTCTGCCCTGGAAGGTTTCGTTCACATTGCCTTCTGCTTCCGCATGCCGCACCAGATAGACGGTGGTTACCACGGCTTCACACTTCCTGTCAGTTCTCTTGCAGTGGCAATGTGGTTTTCATCCAGCCACTGGTTCATTTCCCGGATGATCCGGATGGGCGCATAGGGATCTGTAAAGATAGCTGCACCAACCTGTACGGCGGATGCCCCTGCCATCATCAGTTCAATGGCGTCCTTGCCGGTGGTAACGCCCCCCATGCCGATAATGGGGATCCGCACCGCATTGGCACACTGCCACACCATGCGAACCGCAATGGGGAAAATCGCTGCGCCGGACATGCCGCCCATATTGTTTTTGAGAATGGGGCGACGGCTGCGGATATCGATCCGCATGCCCAGCAGGGTGTTGATGAGGGAAAGCGCATCCGCACCGGCTGTCTCCGTTGCCTTTGCGATTTCCGCAATATTGGTCACATTGGGAGAAAGCTTGACCACCAGGGGCTTGGTGGTTGCCTTCCGCACTGCCCGGGTAATGGACTCGGCTCCGGCACAGCTTGCGCCGAACGCCATGCCCCCCTGCTTTACGTTGGGGCAGGAAATATTCAGCTCGATCATGTGAACATCCGTCTGCTCCAACTGCTGTGCGATGGTCACGCATTCCTTCACCGTAGAGCCGGCGATATTCGCCAGGATCACCGTATCCTTCTGCATCAGATAGGGCAGCTCCTTCTTGATGAAGGCATCGATACCCGGATTCTGCAAGCCAACGGAATTCAGCATGCCCCCTGTGGTTTCCGCAATCCGGGGTGCATCGTTGCCATTGCGCTTTGTGATGGTGGTTCCCTTTGTGGCGATGCCGCCAAGCTCCGACAGGGGGAACAGTTCCTCGTATTCATGGCCGTAGCCGAACACACCGGAGGCAGGAATAATGGGGTTCTTGAAGGATACCCCTGCTACATTTACGGACAGATCAGCCATTCCAAGCCACCTCCTTTGCATTGAATACCGGGCCGTCCTTGCACACATGGGCTGCATGGATCTCTCCGTTTGCCAGCTTCATTTTGCATGCACATACCAGGCATGCGCCTATGCCACAGCCCATACGTTCCTCCATGGAAACCTCGCAGAAAATGCCCTGCTCCTCTGCGATCTTTGCAATGGCACGAAGCATGGGGGTAGGGCCACAGGCACAGATCATATCCGGCTTCTCCTGCCGGATCTCCTCCAGCAGAGGTTCCGTCACCATGGCATGCAGACCGGCGGTACCATCATCGGTACAGAGAATGGTTTTCGCTCCGGTCTTTGCAAATTCCTCCTGGAGCATCACTGCCGGCATGCTCCGGAAACCGGAAATGACAGTTGCCCGCTCCCCGTAAATCTCTGCCAGTGCCAGCATGGGAGGTACGCCAATGCCGCCGCCCATTAAGATCACCCGGTTTGCATCCGGCTGGATCGTGAAGCCATGTCCCAAAGGCGCCAGCATATCCACATAATCCCCTGCACGAAGATCCGCCAGCACTGCGGTGCCTTCCCCACGAACCGCAAACACCAGCGTCAGAGTGCCTGCCTGTCTGTCGATCTGGCATATGGAGATGGGGCGGCGCAGGGTGCTGCCCTTGGGAAGAATGTGTACGAACTGACCCGGTGCAGCAACGGCCGTGATCTCCGGGCATTCCAGTACGAACCGATACAGATCCTGACCCAGATTATCCTTGCGGATCAGCCGGTATTCGCCTTGCGTATATTTCATAGGATACCCCTTTCCAAACACAACGGGGCGGGATGTGCCCGCCCGTTGCCGTAAGGCTGCATTGCACAATCTCTCTGCGATGCCGCCTTAAATCTTTGTAATATCTACCAGTTCCACATCGGACATCTGACGGCCGGTTTCCAGCACATTTGCCAGTGCCCGGGCGGTATCGATCGCCGTTACGGAGCAGATGGAACGCTCCACCGCTTTCCGGCGCATCTTTACACTGTCTCTTGCAGGCAGTCTGCCGTTTGCAGAAGTGGAGATCACATAGTGGATCTTTCCGCTTTCCAGCAGAGTCAGCACATTTGGCTCCGGCTCGGAAATCTTGTTGATTACGTTCGTAGCAATCATATTCCGGTTCAGCACGCTGGCTGTACCCTCCGTACCGTAGATCTCAAAGCCCATACGGCTGAACTTATCCGCAATGGGGATCAGCTCCTGCTTGTCCGTATCCCGCACGGAAAACAGCACGCCGCCCTCGCATTTCAGATCATAGCCTGCTGCAACCAGTCCCTTCAGCAGTGCATCCTCAAAGCTGGTGGCAATGCCCAGGCACTCGCCGGTGGACTTCATTTCCGGTCCCAGCATGGTATCCACGTCCTGCAGCTTTTCAAAGCTGAATACGGGAACCTTGACCGCAACGTACTTGCCCTCCGGATACAGACCACTCTGGTAGCCCAGCTCCTTGAGGGTATGTCCCAGCACCAGCTTGGTGGCAATGTCCACCATGGGAATGCCGGTCACCTTGCTGATATAGGGCACCGTTCTGGAGGAACGGGGGTTCACTTCGATGACATAAACCTGGTTGTTGTATACCACATACTGAATATTCACAAGGCCCTTCACATGCAGCTCCATTGCAAGACGGCGGGTATATTCCACGATCGTCTCCCGGATCTCCTTGGAAAGGGTCTGTGCCGGGTATACGGAAATAGAGTCGCCGGAGTGAACGCCTGCACGCTCAATATGCTCCATGATGCCCGGGATCAGGAAGTCGGTACCGTCGCAGATAGCGTCTACCTCAACCTCCGTACCCATCATGTACTTGTCGATCAGTACCGGGTTTTCGATCATGGTGCGGGTGATAATGCCCATGTACTCTACCACATCACTGTCAGAGTGGGCAATGATCATATTCTGTCCGCCCAGTACATAGGAGGGACGCAGCAGAACCGGATAGCCCAGATCATTGGCGGCTGCAACCGCTTCCTTCATGGTCATAACCGTATGTCCGGCCGGACGGGGAATCTGGCAGCGCTCCAGCAGCTCGTCAAAGCGCTCTCTGTCCTCTGCCGCATCAATATCATCCGCAGAGGTACCCAGAATGTTCACGCCCATATCTGCCAGGTGACGGGTCAGCTTGATGGCTGTCTGTCCACCGAACTGTACCACAACGCCGTAGGGCTGTTCAGTCTCGATGATGGATTCCACGTCCTCCTTGGTCAGCGGATCAAAGTACAGTCTGTCGGCTGTATCAAAGTCGGTGGAAACCGTCTCCGGATTGTTGTTGCAGATAATGGCCTCATAGCCCATTTCCTTCAGCGTCCACACACAGTGTACGGAGCAGTAGTCGAACTCGATGCCCTGTCCGATCCGGATGGGGCCGGAACCGAATACGATGACCTTCTTCTTGCCTTTTTCATTCCGCTCGATGAATTCCTTTGCTTCATTTTCCTCATCAAAGGTGGAGTAGAAATAGGGTGTCTCCGCCTTGAACTCTCCGGCACAGGTATCAACCATCTTGAATACTGCACGGCGGCGCAAAGGGCACTTCTGCCCGGAGAACCGCTCAATGGTGCTGTCCAGATAGCCGTACTGCTTGGCAATATTGTATTTTTCCTCAGTGAGTTCTCCCTCTGCCAACCACTTTTCCAGGTTCACCAGGTTCAGCAGCTTGTTCAGGAACCAGTTGTCCACCATGGTCAGCGCATGGATCTGCTCTACGGAGATGCCACGCTTCAGTGCCTCGTAGATCTGGAAGCAGCGCTCATCCTCCACCTTGCCGTCCAGCATTTCCAGGATCTCATCCGTGCTGTAGGCTTCGTATTTCTTCATGTTCAGAGAATCCAGACCCAGCTCAATGGAGCGAACCGCCTTCATCATCGCCTGCTCAAAGCTGGTGCCAATGGACATGACCTCACCGGTAGCCTTCATCTGGGTGCCAAGAGTTCTCTTGGCGTATACAAACTTATCGAACGCCCACTTGGGGAACTTTACAACCACATAGTCGATTGCCGGCTCAAAGCATGCATAGGTCTTGCCGGTAACCTGGTTCAGGATCTCGTCCAGGGTGTAGCCGATGGCGATCCGGGTGGCAACCTTTGCAATGGGATAGCCGGTGGCCTTGGATGCCAGAGCGGAGGAACGGGATACACGGGGGTTTACCTCGATGACCGCATACTCAAAGCTGGTGGGATGCAGGGCAAACTGACAGTTACAGCCGCCCTCTACCTTCAGCTCCTGAATGATGTTGATGGCAGCGGTACGGAGCATCTGATACTCCCGGTCGGACAGCGTCACAGCCGGAGCAATTACGATGCTGTCACCGGTGTGTACGCCAACCGGATCAAAGTTCTCCATGGAGCAGACAGTGATCACATTGCCCTTTCGATCCCGGATCACCTCAAACTCAATTTCTTTCCAGCCGCTGATGCACTTTTCGATCAACACCTGGGTAATGGGGGAAAGCCTCAGACCATTCTTTGCAATATCCCGCAGCTCCTCCTCATCCGCAGCAATTCCGCCGCCGGTGCCGCCCAGGGTGAATGCCGGACGCACGATCACCGGATAACCGATTTCCTCGGCAAAATCCACCGCATCCTCAATGGTCTCTACCACCTTGGAGGGAATGCAGGGCTCCCCGATCTTTTCCATCGTGTCCTTGAACGCCTGGCGATCCTCCGCCTTGTGGATGGTTTCCGGATCTGCACCAAGCAGCTTTACGTTGTGAGCATCCAGGAAGCCCTCCGCCGCCAGCTGCATGGACAGGGTCAGACCAGTCTGTCCCCCCAGGGTGGACAGGACGCTGTCCGGCTTCTCGATCTCAATGACACGCTTTACGGTTTCCAGGGTCAGAGGCTCGATGTAGATCTTATCCGCCATGGCCTTATCCGTCATGATAGTCGCCGGATTGGAGTTGATGAGCACAACCTCCAGTCCCTCCTGCTTCAGCGCACGACATGCCTGTGTGCCGGCATAGTCAAACTCTGCCGCCTGTCCGATTACGATCGGGCCGGAGCCGATTACCAGTACCTTTTTAATATCACTTCTCAGCGGCATTTCTGTGCTCCTCCTTATAGTTCATCATCTTTGCAACAAATTCATCAAAGGCATACGCAGTGTCCAGGGGACCGCCGTGGGCTTCCGGATGGAACTGTACCGTGTGTGCATCGCAATCCAGATACCGTACGCCCTCACAGGTCTTGTCGTTGGCGTTGATATGTGTCAGCACTGCAACCTTGGGATCCAGGCTGTCTGCAACCACTGCATAGCCGTGATTCTGGCTGGTGACATAGGTTCTGTCATGCTCCAGGTCGATCACAGGCTGGTTGCCGCCCCGGTGGCCATACTTGAGCTTTTCGGTTCTCGCACCATGTGCCAATGCCATGAGCTGATGCCCCAGGCAGATGCCGAAAATCGGGATCCCCAGCTTGCAGATCTCCTTCAGATTCTCAATCACCTCTACATTTTCCTCCGGATTGCCCGGGCCGTTGGACAGCATGATTCCGTCCGGATCGATCTCCCGGATCTGCTCTGCTGTGGTGGTGGCAGGCACTACATACACCTGGCAGCCACGCTCGATCAGCATTCTGCGGATGTTCCGCTTATAGCCAAAGTCAAACAGCACCACACGCAGGGGCGCATCTTCGTCTCCGTACACCCGGATCTGGGTATCAGTCACGCTCTTGACAGCGTCCTTGATGGAGAAAGCCCGGATCTGCTCCAGGTATGCATCCTTGTTGGCATACACATCCTCCGTGGTAATCATACCGTTCATAACGCCGGTTTCCCGGATCATTCTGGTCAGACACCGGGTGTCAATGTTGTGAATGCCGATCACGTTGTGCCGGATCAAAAAGTCATTGATGTTGCCCTCGCAGCGGAAATTGGAGGGGGTATTGCACCATTCCCGGATGATGTAGCCACTCAGGTATGTATCGTTGGACTCTGCGTCCGCCTCATTCACACCATAGTTGCCGATCAACGGAAAGGTCTGGGTTACGATCTGTCCGTAATAGCTGGGATCTGTCAGCGTTTCCTGGTATGCAGTCAAACCGGTGGTAAACACCACTTCGCCGATGACGGTGCCCTTTGCGCCGCAGCTGCGGCCCTCAAAGACTTTGCCGTTTGCAAGGAGCAGATACGCTTTTTCGCCCTGATTAAATAATGACATCTGTTTGCTTCCCCTCTCACTTATTTGATATCGATGTAGGAGGTCAGATCCTCCCGCATGCGGATCGCTTCTCTTCTGGCAGCCTGAGCAAACTCATGCTCATCGCAGCCTTCCTTCTGGTATGCACACATAATGGCACGGGAAGAATTCACAATGGCACCTAAGCCGTTTGCGTCAAACGCACCAGCCACACCAGCTGCGCCGCCTCCCTGCGCCCCGTAGCCGGGAACCAGGAACATGGTGTGAGGCAGGCGGGCACGCAGCTCCCTGAGCTGTTCCGGATAGGTAGCGCCTACCACCGCACCTACGGAGGAGTAGCCGTACTGTCCGATCTGTTCCCTGCCCCAGGCTTCGCACATATCTCCCATAATAGCATAAACCGGAACTCCATCAATCAATCTGTCCTGTAGCTCACCGCTGGAGGGATTGGAGGTCTTGACCAGTACGAAAATGCCCTTGTCATGCTCCTTACAGGTGCGCAGCAGAGGGTTGATCCCGTCGGAGCCCAGATAGCCGTTTACGGTCAATGCATCCGCACCGAAGGGAGTGCACTCATTCTCCCCCACCATGGTGGTGCCCAGATGTGCCGCTGTGTATGCTTCCATGGTAGCGCCAATGTCGTTCCGCTTGCCATCGGTGATGACAAACATGCCCTTAAGCTTTGCATAGCGAATGGTTCGCTCCAGTGTCTTGATGCCATGATGCCCATACATTTCATAGTAAGCAGCCTGGGGCTTGATGGCGGGAACAATGTCGCAGATTGCATCAATGATCTCCTGGTTGAACCGGAAGATCGCCCGGGATGCAGCCTTCAGACTCTCCCCATCCACATCCATATAGGTTTTCTGAATGTAAGAGGGCACATAGGCAAGCTTCGGATCCAGTCCCACAACGGTGGGGTTCTTCATCTCCCGGATTTTCGTAATCAGTCTGTCAAATGACATGACACATCCTCCTTAGTTCTTGTTGTATTGAAAGCGGATCTCTCCGCCGGTTATCGTAGCATGCACTCGACCCCGGAGGGTCATGCCCTTGAATACCGTGTTGTGGGATTTGGAATGCAGCTTGTCCGGATCCACTGTCCAGCTTTCATTCAGATCCACCAGGATCAGCTCTGCATCCGCTCCTTCGTGCAGCCGGGGCACCGGCAGTCCCAGCAGCTTCCGGGGGCTTTCAGCCATCAGCCGGACAATATCCGCCAGCGTCAGTTTTCCGGTATGGTACAGCCCTGTCAGGGTTGCTGCCAAAGAGGTTTCCAATCCGACCACCCCGTTGGGTGCCGTTTCAAAGACCGCCTTTTCCTCCGCACTGTGAGGAGCATGATCCGTTACAATGCAGTCGATGGTACCGTCGCACACGCCCTGTTCCACAGCCAGTCGATCCGTCTCCTCCCGGAGAGGAGGATTCATACGAAAGTCCGCATCCCGGGCCAGCAGCTTTTCCTCCGTCAGCAGGAAGTAATGGGGGCATGTCTCGCAAGTCACCTTGACACCCCTTGCCTTGGCTTGTCGGATCAGTTCCACACTGCCTGCCGTGCTGACGTGCGCAATGTGGATCCGGGATCCGGTTTCCTCCGCCAGGCGGATCTCCCGGGCGGTGATGCTGTCCTCGGACGCCCGATCCATGCCCTTCACGCCCAGCTGTTCGCTGATTTTCCCCTTATGCATGATGCCGCCGTTGATGATTTTCAGATCCTCGCAATGGGAGATAATCAGCAGTCCGTTCCGGATGCTCTCCTCCATGGCTTCCCGCAGCAGTCGGTCGGATTCCACCGGTCTGCCATCGTCGGAAATCGCCCGAACCCCTGCATGGATCAAGGCATCATACTCGCAAAGTGCCTTTCCCTGCATACTCTGGGTGATACACCCTACCGGATACACCTTTACGCCGGTATCCGCTGCCTGTTCCAGGATGTACTGCACCGTTTCCGGAGAATCAATGGGAGGCTTGGTGTTGGGCATGCATGCCACACCGGTCACACCTCCTGCCAGAGCTGCCGCCGCTCCGGTGTGGATATCCTCCTTATAAGTCAGCCCCGGATCCCGGAAATGCACATGCATATCAAACAGACCCGGCAGTGCTGTCAGCCCGTCAGCCCGGATTACTTGATCCGCAGGCTCCCGGATGTTGCCGATTTTCTGGATCTTTCCATCCCGGATCAGCATGTCGCATACTGTGCCGTTCAGGGTCACATTCTGAATCAGAATCCTATTCATTCAGCCCTCCTCCGCATACAAAAAAACACCATCGGCATTGTCGAGCTCCGTCATTTTCACCCGCACTGTTTCCTCCCCGGAAGTGGGGAGATTCTTTCCCACATAATCCGGACGGATGGGCAGCTCCCGGTGTCCTCTGTCCACCAGTGCCGCCAGCTGGATGCAATCCGGTCTGCCCCGGGTAATGAGGGCGTCAATCGCCGCCCGTGTGGTTCGCCCGGTGCAGATCACGTCATCCACAATGACTACTCGCATGCCGTTGATGTCAAAATCGATCTTTGTTTTTTCCGGTAAATCAGATTCCTTCTTGTCGTCCCGATAAGGGGTGATATCCAGTGCGCCGCAGGGCACGGTCACATGCTCCAGGGACTGGATCTTAGCGCTGATCCGTTTGGCAAGTACTGCGCCCCTGGAGAAGATTCCCACCAGGCACACGCCCTCCGTTCCCTTGTTCCGCTCCAGGATCTCGTAGGTGATCCGGGTAATTGCACGCTCCATGGCGCTTGCATCCATAATCACACGGGTCTTCAACCAAACCGCTCCTTTCAACAAAAAACGTGCACCGGCTGACCGATGCACGTAGCTTGCAGAAAACCAGGGCTTACACTGCCCCCGACTCCGATTCTATTGCACCTTGTCAACCTCACAGGATCAACTTAAAGGTTTCATTTGTACTAGTATATCATACTTTGCAGCATTTGTCCAGTATTTTTTTCAAATTTATGACCGCATCCGCCGAAAAAAGCGGAGAAGCCGGACGAATCCCATGCAAGCAGCAATCAGAATGCAGGGAATGGTCATCAAATATGCGTTTTTCGCAAGCTGCACCTGCTGGGGCTTTGGTGCGCCGATGGTGAGAAATCTGCCGCAGCCGAACACTACTTTCATGTTTCATCCTCCGGCTGGGCAATCAAAAACTTGATACGCTTGCCCTCATCTGTGAACATTTTTTCGTGCTCTGTTTCCAGATTTTCTGCAAATCCGCTGGCATGCAGATCCCGGGTCTGATAGGTAATCCGGTAGCCGCACGCCGGCAGGTATTCCAGCGTTTCCTCGAATAGCTCATCATCATCCGTCTTAAACCACAATTCCCCGGTCAGAAACGCCTTGTACTGCATCAGCTGTCTTGGATGGGTAAGACGGCGTTTTTTATGCTTCGGGCGAGGCCAGGGGTTGCAGAAATTGATGTAGATCCTGTCCACCCGATCCTCCGGCGCAAAGGCATCCGAAATATAGGAGATATTGAAAATGGCGATTTTCACGTTCTCCGCCGGCTGTTGTGCTGCCGCATATGCCGCTTCCAGTTTCCGCTTTGCAAGCCCCAGCATCTCATTTTTGATATCCAGAGCAATCAGATTCACCTGGGGGTATTGCAGCACCGCCTGGGAGATCCAGCCCCCCTTACCGCAGCCCAGTTCCAGATACAAAGGGCATCCCGGCTGGGAAAACTGCTCCCGCCAATGCCCCCGCAAGGTCTTTGGCTCCGGCACATAGAAGGGGCATGCCTCCAATTCCGGCTTTGCCCACGCCTTATGTCTGATCCGCATAGTCCCTTACTTTCCGCATGCCAGCGCACGCTGACCAATGTCCTTCCGGTAATGCGCACCCTCAAACCGGATCTGCTCCACCGCCGCATAGGCACCATCCAGCGCCTGCTGTAAGGTGTCCCCTGCTACAGTCACACCAAGCACTCTGCCGCCGGCAGTCAGGAAGGTACCGTTTTCATACCTGGTGCCAGCATGGTACACAAAGGCAGAATCCAGCTGTCCCTTTTCGTTCAGCCCGGAAATGGGCAGACCGGTAGCATACTTCTTGGGGTATCCGCCGCTTGCCATAATGACGCATGCCACACAGCCCTTTTTCCACTGGATATCCAGTTGGTTCAGAGTACCTGCGTGAATGGCCTTGATAATGTCCACAAAATCCGTTTCCAGCAGGGGCAAAACCACCTGGGTCTCCGGATCCCCGAACCGACAGTTATACTCGATCACCTTGGGGCCATTAGGAGTCAGCATCAGACCAAAGTACAAACAGCCCTTGAAGGCTCTGCCTTCCTTTGCCATAGCATCCACCGTAGGCAGGAAGATGGTTTTCATGCACACATCCGCAATTTCCTCGGTATAGTAAGGATTGGGAGAAACTGTACCCATACCGCCGGTGTTCAGTCCCTGATCCCCATCGTTTGCCCGCTTGTGATCCATGGAGGAGATCATGGGGCACACGGTCTTGCCGTCTGTAAAGCACAGCACAGAAACCTCCGGTCCGGTAAGGAACTCCTCCACCACGATCTGTGCGCCGCTTTCGCCGAAGATCTTATCCTCCATCATGGAGCGCACCGCAGCTTCTGCCTCGGCAAAATCCTGCGCCAATACCACGCCCTTACCCAGTGCAAGACCATCCGCCTTAATCACAGTGGGGTATGTATTCTGTGCCTTGATGTAGGCAATCGCCTGATCCGGCTGGGTAAAGACCTCGTATCCGGCGGTGGGAATGCCGTATTGCTTCATCAATTGCTTGGAGAACACCTTGCTGCCTTCGATGATGGCAGCAGCCTTGCTGGGGCCAAAGGTCATAAAGCCCTCCGCCTCCATGGCGTCCACCATACCCAGTACCAGCGGATCATCCGGCGCTACAAATACAATATCCACTGCCAGTTCCTTTGCCAGCTTTACCATGCCCTCAATATCCGTTGCCTTCACCGGATAACAGGTTGCAAACTGTGCAATGCCTCCATTGCCCGGTGCGCAATACAGAGCATCCACCTGCTTGCTTTCCGCAAGCTTCATAATAATGGCATGCTCTCTCCCGCCGCCGCCAACTACTAAAATCTTCATTTCTTTCCTCCAGCTTGTTTGTGATGCTCCATCAATGGTGGAACAGACGGATGCCGGTAAACGCCATAGCAATCCCGTACTTATTGCAGGTCTCGATCACGTTATCATCCCGGATAGAACCGCCAGGCTGCGCAATGTATGCAACGCCGCTCTTTTTAGCCCGTTCGATGTTGTCGCCAAAGGGGAAGAATGCGTCAGAGCCCAAGCATACATCCGTATTCTTTGCAAGCCATGCCTGTTTTTCTTCCTTGGTAAATACCGCAGGCTTTACCTTGAAGATCTGTTCCCATGCGCCGTCTGCCAGCACATCCATGTATTCATCGGAAATGTATACGTCAATGGCATTGTCCCGGTCTGCCCGACGAATGCCGTCTACAAACTGCAGACCAAGCACCTGGGGAGACTGACGGAGCCACCAGTTGTCCGCCTTATTGCCAGCCAGACGGGTACAGTGGATTCTGGACTGCTGCCCGGCGCCGATGCCAATGGCCTGCCCGTCCTTCACATAGCATACGGAGTTGGACTGGGTATATTTCAGTGTGATCAGAGAGATCAGCAGATCCCGCTTCTTGTCATCGGGAATGTTCTGATTGTCCGTTACCACATGCTCCAGCAGCGCATTGTCGATCTTCAGATCATTTCTGCCCTGCTCAAAGGTCACGCCGAATACCTGCTTGCGCTCAATGGGGGCAGGCTCATAGCTTTCATCGATCTGGATGATGTTGTAGGTGCCCTTCCGCTTGGACTTGAGGATCTCCAACGCTTCCGGCTCATAACCCGGGGCAATGATGCCGTCGGATACTTCACGCTGGATCATTTTTGCAGTGGGCACGTCGCATACATCGGACAGGGCGATAAAATCCCCGTAGGAGGACATGCGATCAGCGCCTCTTGCTCTTGCATAGGCACTTGCCAGAGGAGAAAGCTCTCCCAGATCATCTACAAAATAGATCTGCTTGAGGGTGTCAGACAGAGGTGCGCCCACTGCTGCTCCGGCAGGAGATACATGCTTGAAGGAGGTTGCGGCACACATGCCGGTAGCCTGCTTCAGCTCCCGTACCAGCTGCCAGCCGTTGAAGGCATCCAGTAGATTGATATAGCCTGGCTTGCCGTTCAGCACCGTAATGGGCAGCTCCCCGGATTCCATATAGATTCTGGACGGCTTCTGGTTGGGATTGCAGCCGTATTTCAAAAACATTTCGTTCGCCATGATGTTCTACCCCTCTCAGGAATTTTTGTTGATGATCTTGGAAATGGTGTCCCCGGTGTGCAGGTCAATGTACCGCACAAACAGAGAAACCTTATTGTCCGGATTCAGGCTGTCCCACAGCTGACGGGCAAATTCCGTGATGTCATTCGGAACTCCTACCAGCTTGGGTTCACCCTCAAAGCTGGGCAGCGGATTGCCGTCCCCCTGATAGGTGTGGATGAAGTGACCCTGCCCGCTGATGGGATTTTTATAAGTAAAGGTGAAACGCTGACAAGAGGACGGATCCCCGTTTGCACTCTTGAGGATGGACAGTGCGTAGTTAAAGTCCTCCTTATCGTGCTTGATGACGCCGGAAATGCGGGGTGTATAATTGGGTGCATCCGGTTCAAACTCCCGGCTGCGCAGGGACTGCTCAAAGGTGAGCTGGTTGTTCATGCCATCATAAATGGTGTCGGTCTGATCCCCATTGGTGACGATGGTTTTATTACCCAACACACGCACCGGTGCATAAATAATCAGACTGGGATCGGTAAGCTTGCTTTCGTCAAACGCCTGGGTACGGATGCCCAGCCCATCGTTGACAAAGACCCGGTTCCGGCTGTTTTCGCTGCGGCCCATGATAAAATAAACCGCAACCGCATGCTTGCCGTCCTGGCTTTTGCCCAGCATAATGCCCCGACCAGGGTACGCATTGTTCTTCAGTTCCTCAAAAATTGAACGCATTTCCATTGTCAGCATCTCCTCTTATCAAATTGATCCGTGAATCACAGTACGGCCGTCCCGCACCTCAATTTTATCCTGGCAGAACAGGGATACAGCCTGGGGAAGGATCTTCCACTCTGCCTGTTCCATGATCCGCCGCTGCAGCGTCTCCGGTGTGTCATCGTCCTGCACGTCTACTGCTTTCTGCAAAATAATGGGGCCTCCATCGCAGACCTCGGTTACAAAATGCACCGTTGCGCCGCTGACCTTCACACCTGCTGCCAGTGCAGACTCGTGTACATGCAGCCCGTAGAAGCCCTTGCCGCAAAAGCTTGGGATCAGTGCCGGATGCACATTCATCATACGGTTCGGATACGCCCGGCAGACGCTCTCGTCCAGAATGGTCATAAAGCCCGCATACACCACCAGATCCGCCTGTTCCTCCTGCAAAGCTGCGAGAATTGCACGGGAATAGGACGCAACATCCGGATACTCCTTCCGCACCAGCACACGAGTCGGAATCCCGTTTTCTCTGGCACGGGTCAGAGCGTAGGCATCTGCCTTGGAGGAGATCACGCATGTGATCCTTCCCCCGATGATCTCTCCCCGGTTCTGGGCATCGATCAGAGCCTGGAGATTGGTGCCGCCGCCGGAAACCAGCACAACAATACGCTTGTCAGTATGCTGCATACGCTGTCCTCCTTGCATCAGCAGATGATTACGCCTTCCTCGCTCTCAACCAGCTCACCCAGCACGTAAGCATGCTCGCCGGCTGCATTGAGAATGGAAATGGCTTTATCCGCATCCTGCTTGTCTACGGAAACGATCATGCCCACACCCATATTGAAGGTGTTGAACATATCACGCTCCGGAATGTGACCGGTTCTTGCGATCAGATCGAAGATGGGCAGCACCTGCACCGCACTGCGTTCGATCTTTGCGCTGATGCCCTTGGGCAGGCTCCGGGGAATGTTCTCGTAGAAGCCGCCGCCGGTAATGTGGGAAATCGCCTTGACGTTTACCTGTTCCAGCAGGGACAGAATGGACTTTACATAGATCTTCGTGGGAGTCAGCAGGCATTCACCCAGGGAAGTACCCAGATCCGCAAACTGTCTGCCCAGCGTCTCCTCATTTACAGTAAATACCTTCCGAACCAGGGAGAAACCGTTGGAATGTACACCGCTGGATGCCAGTGCAATCAGCACATCCCCAGCCTTCTGGGTATCCGGCTTCAGGATCTTGTCCTTGTCCACAACGCCTACGGAGAATCCGGCAAGGTCGTACTCATCCACCGGATAAAATCCGGGCATTTCTGCGGTCTCGCCCCCTACCAGGGCGCATCCGGACTGTACACAGCCCTCTGCAACGCCGGAAACGATATCAGCAACCTTTTCGGGATAGTTCTTGCCCACAGCAATGTAATCCAGGAAAAACTGAGGCTTTGCGCCGCAGCAGATGATATCGTTGACGCACATTGCCACGCAGTCAATGCCCACGGTGCTGTGCTTGTCCATCAGAAATGCGATCTTCAGCTTCGTGCCAACGCCATCCGTGCCGGACACCAGAACCGGCTTGCTGATCCCGGTCATATCCAGCTCAAACAGTCCGCCGAAGCCGCCGATGCCGGACAGCACGCCGCTTGTCATGGTTCGTGCCACATGTGCCTTCATCAATTCTACCGCACGGTAGCCGGCAGTCACGTCCACGCCTGCCTTTTTGTAACTTTCAGAATAGCTATTCATCAGAACCTCCGTTATTCTCCGATTTTACGTTCAAATTTATCCTTGGGCATCTCCTTGGGTACCGGGATCGGATATTCACCGGTGAAGCAGCCCGTACAGAAATCACAGTGATCGTTTGCAGCGATTGCCTTTACCCCATCCACGCTCAGGTATCCAAGTGAATCCGCTCCAAGCTCCTTGCAGATGCCCTCCACAGGCAGCCGGCAGGCAATCAGCTTATCCTTGCTGTCGATATCTGTGCCGAAATAGCAGGGATTGGTAAAAGGCGGACTGGAAATGCGTACATGTACTTCCTTTGCCCCAGCCTCCCGGATCAGACTGACAATCCGGGCAGAGGTGGTACCCCGCACAATGCTGTCATCCACCAGAATCACGCGCTTACCGGCTACCACATCCCGTACCACATTCAGCTTGATGCGCACCGCATCCGTCCGCTCCTTCTGGGTGGGCTGGATGAAGGTTCTGCCCACATAGCGGTTCTTGATGAATCCCACTCCATAGGGAATGCCGGATGCATGGGACAGACCCAGTGCCGCATCCAGACCGCTGTCCGGCACGCCGATCACCACATCCGCCTCTACGGGATGCTCCTTCCAGAGGATCTCCCCTGCTCGGAGCCGGGCACGGTGTACGCAGACGCCTTCAATCACGGAATCCGGCCGGGCAAAGTATACATACTCAAACACGCAGATATTGCACCGCTTGCCGCAATGGGAACGGATGGAACGAGCCCCCTCCTTGTCCACCACCACGATCTCCCCCGGGTCAAGATCCCGGATAAAAGCAGCGCCGATGCTGTCCAGAGCGCAGCTTTCAGAGGTGAACACCAAAGAGCCGTCCGGACACTTGCCCATGCAGAGCGGTCGGAACCCATTGGGATCCCGTGCGGCGATCAGCTTGGTGGGAGACATGATCACCAGGGAGTATGCCCCTTTGAATCGGTACATGGCTTGCTCCACCGCCGTTTCGATAGAGGGGAACTTCAGCCGCTGCTCCGTAATGGCATAGGAAATCACTTCCGTGTCATTGGTGGTATGGAAAATGGCGCCCTTCAGCTCATATTCCTCCCGAAGCTCTGCCGCATTGACCAGGTTGCCGTTATGGGCAATGGCCATAGGGCCTTTTACATGCCGCACAACCAAAGGCTGCGCATTGGCACGGTTATTGCCGCCGGTGGTGCCGTAGCGCACATGCCCGATGGCAATGTTCCCAAGCCCCAGCTTTTCCATATGGGACTGGTTGAATACCTCCGGCACCAGCCCAAGATCCTTATGATAGGAAAACACACCCTTGTCATTGACTACAATGCCGCAGCTTTCCTGTCCCCGGTGCTGCAGCGCATACAGCGCCATATAGGTCTTGGCTGCCACATCCCCAGTCTGCTGACTGAAAATACCGAATACACCGCATTCCTCATGGATACCTGTTACCAATTGAACCTCATTCCCTTCCGTTCCAGCAGTATGTACAAAGCTCACACTGGGGCCTGCCCACCGCCTTGACAGTACCCTCCAGCGACTGGAATTCCAGAGAGGTCAGCTTCAGACGCCTGCAGATTTCGTCCCGCAGCAGCTTCCCTCGTTCTGTGGTCGAATCGCTGTATTCCTCAATGTACTTTACGCCTTCCGCACCCTCCTGCTCGTCAATGATCTGCCGTGCGATCAGCTCCAGCTCGGAGGTGCTTCTGGAAAAGTTCAGATATTTGCAGCCGTACATGATGGGCGGACATGCAGAGCGCATATGCACTTCCTTGGCACCGTTTTCATACAGAAATTCCACGGTTTCCCGCATCTGGGTGCCCCGGACAATGCTGTCATCCACAAACAAAAGCTTCTTGCCTTCAATCAGCTCGTGCACCGGAATCAGCTTCATTTTCGCAACCCGGTTCCGCATGGACTGGTTTGCAGGCATAAAGCTCCTGGGCCAGGTAGGCGTATATTTGATAAAAGGTCTTGCAAATGGAATGCCGCTCCGGTTTGCGTATCCAATGGCATGGGGCACACCGGAATCCGGGATGCCGCAAACATAGTCCACCTCCGGCAGCCTGCCGTTTTTCATATCGTTTTCCGCCATGATCTCCCCGTTCCGGGTTCGCATGACTTCTACATTGACTCCCTCATAGCATGCAGTGGGATAGCCATAGTACGTCCACAGGAAGGTACAGATTTTTTTCTGTTCCGTACCAGGACTGAGAATTTCAAATCCATCCTTGGTGATCCTGGTGATTTCCCCTGCCTGTAGCTCATGACAGGTAGAATAGCCTAGCTTCTGATAGGCAAAGGATTCAAAGGAGAAGCAGTAGCCGTCCGACCTTCTGCCAATGAGAATGGGCAGACGACCGTCCTTGTCCCGAGCCACTATAATGGAGTGTTCCGTCATCAGCACCAGGGACATGGTACCCTGGATTTTGCCTTGGGCATAGCGGATGCCCTCCACAAAGCTGTCCTTCTGGGCGATCAGCGCACCGATCAGCCCGGCAGAGTTGATGGCGCCGCTGCTCATGGTCTCGAAATTCGCACAGCCCCTTTCCAACAGCTCATCCGCCAGTGCGGCAGCGTTGGTAATGATGCCGATGGAGCACAGGGCATACAGCCCAAGCTTGGAACGAACCATAATGGGCTGGGGATCCGTATCGCTGATACAGCCGATACAGATATTCCCCCGCATTTTCTCCACGTCTTTTTCAAACTTTGTCCGGAAGGGAGAGCTTTCAATGCTGTGGATATTTCTCTGAAAGCCAAGCTCCGGGGCATAGGAGGTCATACCGCCCCGACGCGTACCCAGATGGGAGTGATAGTCCGTGCCGAAGAACACGTCCTGGATGCAGTCATTGGCAGATGCTGCTCCGAAAAAACCGCCCATACGCCTTATTCTCCCATAACTCGCTTAATCATTTCCTGATAAGCTTCTTCCACGCCGCCCATATCTCTTCTGAATCTGTCCTTATCCAGCTTTTCGTGGGTCTTGGAATCCCAGAACCGACAGGTGTCCGGAGAGATCTCGTCCGCCAGCAGGATCTGACCGTGGAACCGACCGAATTCGATCTTGAAATCAATCAGGTCAATGCCAATGTTCTTGAAGAAGCCCTTCATAAATTCGTTTACCTTGAAGGCATACTTGGTGATATCCTCGATCTCCTGCTCCGTTGCTAGGCCCAGACCCAGTGCGTAATACTTGTTGATAAAGGGATCCCCCAGCTCATCGCACTTGTAGCTGAATTCCAGGGTAGGCTGCTTCAGAGGTGTACCCTCTGCAATGCCCAGCTTCTTGGAAAAGCTGCCTGCTGCCACGTTTCTGACGATAACCTCCAGGGGAACGATTTCCACCTTCTTGACAATGGTTTCCCGGTCGGAGATCTCCTCTACCAGATGGGTCGGAACACCCTCCTTCTCCAACAGCTTGAGCATATAGTTGGTCATCTTGTTGTTGATAGCACCCTTGCCAACGATGGTGCCCTTCTTCTCTCCGTTGAATGCAGTGGCATCGTCCTTGTAGTCCACGATCACCAGATCCGGATCATTGGTGGCATACACCTTCTTTGCCTTGCCTTCATAGAGCTGCTCAGTTTTCTGAATGTTCATTGTCATTTCCTCCATATATCTCAAACTTTGGGTTCCCATGATTCCGTGCAGGATTACAGTGCTGCAACCCGCTCCTGCATCGCCTTGTCCTTTTCCAGAACGCCAGCCTCCATCTTTGCCTTCCGGGCAATGAGCTGTTCCTTCAGTGCCGGATCCGAAAGTGCCAGCATCTGTACTGCCAGGATCGCAGCATTGGCAGCCCCATCAATGGCAACAGTCGCCACCGGAATACCGCTGGGCATCTGTACGGTCGCCAGCAAGGCATCCAGCCCATCCAGGGTTGAGGACTTCACCGGAATGCCAATGACCGGCTTCACCGTATGGGCTGCCAGCACCCCTGCCAGATGAGCTGCCTTTCCTGCCGCCGCAATGATCACATCCACATCATTGTCACAGGTCGCCTTTGCAAAAGCAGCCGCCTGCTCCGGAGTCCGGTGTGCGGACATCACATGCACCTCATATGCCACACCAAATGCCTTCAATTCTTCAATAGCTGCCTTGACAACCGGGAAGTCACTGTCGCTTCCCATAATAACTGCTACTTTACTCATGCTTTTCTCCGGACGATTGCTCGTCCGCTCCTTTCGTTGAATCCATAATCACCTGACCGGTCTGCATATCCACCGGCTGCTCCTCCACGCTGTACAGCAGCAAAAGCCCGTCCGCATCCCGCCGCATCCGCAGGATCAGGTTGGAAGCCTGGGGCACCACTCCCGCATCCGTTTTCAGCCGATAGCAGAACCGGAAGGTGCAGGCGTAGCGCAGCACCGGCTCGCTTTCGTCCCACTCCGTATCCAGCAGAGTCATGGAGGTAAAATACCGGTTCTGCATCCGGTGTTCATCAATGACCGCACTGTAGGAATCCGCCGCAGTAATGCTGTAAACATCGCTGTAATCCTGTCGCAGCATCGCTTTCAGATACTGTTGAGAAAGCTGCGCCAGCTGCGCCAGCACCGTATAGCTTTCCACCCCTGCCAGATCCTCAGCGTCAAAGGAAAAGTACAGTGGCTCTCCTGCCAGTACCGTGCGCATGGTAACTGCCGTCATGCGAATGGTGCTGCCGCTGACTTCTGCGGTATACTGTGCCGTGCCGGACATGAGACGCAGAACTCCATCCTCAGCCACGCAGCTGTCCCATGCCTGAGAAAGCAGCTGCTGTCCTTCGGTGTTATAAAGGATGGTTTTTTCATCCTCTGCTGTCACTGCTGCAAGGATCTGTCCGGTCAGAGGAGTGATGGAACTGTAAGCAAAGGGAATACGCACGTTTTCGTTGATCTGGATCATGCCGTACCGCAGGGCGCCGCCTGTTCTGCGAGAAACAAGCAGCGTCTGCTCTCCGGCAAAAGACAGGGAATTCCATTCCGCATCCACCAGCACACGATCGTTTTCATTCCGCACACCATACAGTCCGGTGTCATCGTCCTGAAAGATGTAATATTCCTCACGGCCGGCAGGCTGTGTGGTTTTGCTGTCACCAGTATCCTGGGTGGTGTCCAGATTCAGTTTGATCAGTCCGGTTCCCAGCGCTACGATCACGACCGCCAGCACCAGCATCAGAAGCCGTATCCGCCGTGTCACACCCGTTCCTCCTTTGCCCCATGCCCATCATGCAAAACACCCATCAACTACGTCCTAATCCTGGTGCTCTGCCTTTCTTTCCTGATAGATCTGCTCCGTTTCACGCACGATGTAAATAGGACGCTGCTTGGTTTCCAGGTAGGTCTTGGACAAATACTGCCCCAGCACACCAATGCAGAACAGCTGCAAACCGCCCAGCAGAAAGATCGCACACATGATGGACGGGAAGCCTGCTACAGCTTCTCCGAACGCCAGAGTCTTGACAATGATCCAGATCATCATCAGAAAGGCGATCACGCAGCTGACAAGCCCCAGCACCGAAGCGATCGCCAGGGGGGCTGTGGAAAAGGCAAAAATGCCCTCCAGAGAATACCGGAACAAGCTCCAGAACGACCACGCCGTTGTCCCGGCGGCACGCTCTACGTTCTCGTACTCGATATACTTGGTCTTGAAGCCCACCCAGCTGAAAATGCCCTTGGAGAAACGATTGTACTCCCGCATGGACAGAATGGCATCCACCATCTGTCGGCTCATAAAACGGAAATCCTGCGCTCCGTCCACGATCTCTGTCTGGGAGATCTTGTTCATGATCCGGTAGAATTTCCGTGCGAACCAGGAACGCACCTTGGATTCGCCCTTCCGGCTGACCCGTCGGGTAGTGGCGCAGTCGTATTCTCCGTCCCGTACATAGCTGTACATCTCGGGCAGGAAGGACGGCGGATGCTGCAAGTCCGCATCCATCACCACAACAAAGTCCCCTGTTGCATTCTCCAGACCGGCAAACATACCGGCTTCCTTGCCGAAATTGCGGGAAAAGGATATGTACCGTACCCGCTGGTCCTTGGTGGCAAGCTCCCGCAGCTGCGTCAGCGTCTTGTCCCTTGAGCCGTCATCGATGAACAGCAGCTCAAACGTCAGTTCGGCGTAAGTGCGCTTCATTTCGTCCATCACCCTCGTGATCTCTGCGTAGAACAAAGGAAGTACCTCTTCCTCATTGTAGCAGGGCACGATGATCGAAAGCTTCTTCACACGATTCCTCCTTACTGCTGGATGCGCCGGAACGCAGACAGCCCACCCATAAAAATACTATTATATAATACCTCAAAACGGACAAAAAAGCAAGGGCTTTTTTGTTTTTTGTCAAAACCTACGGTCTATTTGCTCATCCGATCCGAACTCCGCTTTCTTTTCCGGACGGAAAATCCGAAATCTCCCAGTTTTCTGCCCAACGCAAAGTACTCTCCATGCGCATACGCCGCAAGACCACACTGCTGCAAATTCAGCCCGCCCTTACTATCCAGATATTGTTCATCCACGTCCACCCCCAGAATCTCTGCCAGAAACAGCTCGTGAGTTCCCAGCAGACGGCTTTCCGTCACCCGGCACTCCAGCGCCACGGGACATTCCTCCAGAATGGGCGCAGAGATCCTCTGTGCCGGCAGCGGATGCAGACCGCACTGCGCAAACTTGTCCACCTGGGCACCGCTACGTACTCCGCAAAAATCCGCAGCCTTCACCAATCTGGAGGGAGTCAGATTGATGGCAAACTCGCCGGTCTGCCGGATCAGTCCGTAGGAATACCGGCTGGGTCGGACGGATATATAGGTCATAGCCGGCCGGGTGCAGATGATCCCCGTCCAGGCAATAGTCAGCACATTTGGTTCCTCCATAGTGCCGCAGGTCACCAATGCGGGAGGCACCGGTGCCAGCAGCGCACTGCCCTCCCAAAATACTTTACCCATCTGGTTCTCCTTTCTTTCGACAGCATGCAACCTCAAAACAAGGACAGCTGCACCCCTGCCTGTTTGTCTTCAAATGCATGCAGATATGCAAAGATCTGCTGCTGATCCGTACAGATTCCATAGCGGCGGCAATCCTCCCGGAAAATCCGATACAAGTCATCCGCATGGGGACTGGGCAACTCATAGGCATTGCCGTAAACACGCTGATACTGCTCCTTCAGACCCGGAAAATGCTGATTCAGCTTCCGGTAATAGTATTCCCGGTTCCCCTCCCGTAACGTCAGACCCATGCCAAAGGAAAGAATTCCCCACACCCCTGCATCCCGGCAGGCTCGCAAAATTGAGCGCAGATTCTCCGGCGTATCATTGATGTAGGGCAGCAAAGGCGTCAGCCACACCACTGTGGGGATCCCCCGTTTCCGACATGCATGCAGCGCCGCCAGTCTGGCACTGGTGGGAGCTACACATGGCTCCAGAATCCGGCAAAGGACATCGTCGTAGGTAGTAATGGTCATCTGTACCACACATTTTGTAACATGGTTGATCTGCTCCATCAGGTCAATATCCCGGAGAAAATCCGGTGACTTTGTCTGAAAAGTAACACCGAAGCCGTAGCGCTGGATCAGCTCCAGGCAACTGCGCATATGGCATAGCTGCTGCTCCAGGGGAATATAGGGATCCGACATACTGCCGGTTCCGATCATACAACGATGTCGTTTTCTGCACAAGGCATCTTCCAGCAGTTCTACCGCATTCTCCTTGACCTCCACGTCCTCAAATGGGTGATCCATCTGATAACAGGTACTTCTGGCATCGCAGTAAATACAGCCATGGGTACAGCCCCGGTACAGATTCATCCCGTTTGACTGGGATAAAATTCCCTTGACACGCCGCATGTGCATACACAGCCCCCCTCTCCATTTAAGCTTACACTATTTTTTGAAAAATCACAAGCATCTGAAAAAAATCTAAAAAATATAAGCGCTAAGTGCATAATAATAGTCTGTATGTTGAAAATAACATACAGACTATATAAATTCAAGAAAGTATGCACAGAAGGGTTGACTTTTGACGCATCGTGTAGTATAATAACATAGTCGCAGTTACAAAGAACGTGCGGCATAGTAAAAATGGCGGCATAGCTCAGGTGGCTAGAGCACTTGGTTCATACCCAGGGTGTCGTTGGTTCGAATCCAATTGCCGCTACCATGGCCCGTTGGTCAAGAGGTTAAGACACCGCCCTTTCACGGCGGAATCATGGGTTCAATTCCCGTACGGGTCACCATTCAACGTTCTCGGAAACAGCGTAATATCGCCGTTTCCGAATTTTTCTTTTATACCAAAATGCTTTGTCAACTATTCGGATATTTTCAGCGGACAAAGCTTTTTATACGTTTCTCAACTACACTATTCTCAAACACATCGTCCGGTAGGTGCGTTTGCTTTCGAGTTAGATTACCATCTTAAACTGCACTACAAGTTCAAATAAGCTTTCAGCGAACGTATCGCTACGGCGAATTCACAGTGTGTGAGAAAATAAAGCCTCTTCAGAGGCTTTATTTTTTTGTAAAATCCAACTCCATCTTCCTGTAATGTGTTCGTTTTCCAGTATTATAACACGTCACAAGGAAAAATGCAATAGAAAATGCGAAAAATTCTGAGAAAAAATACAACATATGCACAAAGCACCACCCAAAACCGATCCATTCGATCGATTTCAAGTGGTGCGATTTGCTTTTATTATGGTTTTACATGCAGCTGAAAACTGCTTGCCACGGGCATGCTGAACGAAATCTTACTCAAGACTCGGTCTTGAAAATGGCCCTTACAAAATTATACATATGCGCATGAATGGAGTTATCCCCATGATATCCGCCGCTCACATAGTGCCAGATGTGGGGTACACCGTTTTTGGTAAAGTTGTTATGATAGTTCTCCGGGTTGGAGTAAACCACCGTGTCATTGCTGCCGGCGGTAATAAACAGCAGGTGAGGTGCTTCCTCGTCACTGTTCCACTTGAATGCGCCGGTTACACCAGGAGCCGGGCAAATTGCGCCTACATAGCCAAACAGATCGGAGCGCTTCATACCAATCAACAGAGATTCTCTGCCGCCCATGGAGAAACCGGTAATGGCTGTGTTGTCCCGACCGGTTTTCACACTGTAGGTGCTTTCAATGTGGGGCATCAGATCCACCACCAGATCGTTGATAAAGTTGTCGTATGCCGCATTGTTGGCATCATCCATAGCGGAGCAGCTATCCTGGGTTGCGCTGGAGTAAATGTAGGGGAACACCACAATCATATCCTCAGCATCACCAGCTGCAATGGCGTTTCCAATGATCTGTCTGGTATACATGGTACCGTTGCCCTTGATAATCATTCTGTCCTGATTCTCCCAGTAACCGTGCATGCAATACAGCACCGGATACTTCTTGCTGGAGGAATAATTTGCAGGCAACAAAATGTTGTAAGGCTTGTTGCGCTTGCAAGTTGTGGAATAATAGCTGCCGGATTTTACTGTACCATACTGTACGCCAGCTTGTTCATTGTGGGATGCATCCGGCTCTTTTTCTACAACCATTTTAGAAATCATATCCGTATATTCCTGCATGGTGTATGCCTTCTTTTCCGGCTCCGGCGGAGTCTGGTCAGTAAAAGCAGTGGTCTTTTTCAGCAGAAAGGAAGAAAGCTCCTGAACATCCTCTGCATCGAATACTGTGCTCTTGTTTACGTCAGCCACCTTTGCGGAGAATACATTGTCAAATCCGCCTGCTGCCAAACCACGCTTTGCAGCAGCCAGATCAAAGCCGTCAATGACTCCATCCAGGTTTATATCACCGGGGATCAATGTCTCCGGCACATCGATTGCGCCTGCACCAGGAATCACCGTGCCTGCAACAGCTCCAATAGCTTCATCAATGTAGAAATTGTTAGTGGTATCTGCTGTTTCCACATAGATCTGCATATCCTTTGCGCCTGCTGGAATGGTGTAATTGGTGTTGGCAAGCTGTACCCACTTGCCCTGTACACCTTTTGCCGTTGCAATACTGTCATACTGGGTATCTCCGTTGGCATCTGTATACTGGAGTTTTAAGTAAAATGTATCCGTCAGATCTCCGTCAAAGTAGGACACATTGGCGCTGAAGCTATACTCCTTGCCGGGAACAAATGCTTTGGCGTTCAATGCCTTGGTCGCACCGTTCCATGCAGCGGTTCTGTCCTGTACCAACAGGGCTTCCTTGCCAGCATAGTTGGTTCTGCCGCTGGTCATAACGCCGGCAGCGCCTCTTCCCTCCCAGGAGCAGGTGTCCGCTTCAAATTCATCATGGAAGTACCAGCCGTTTTCATCCGGATCCGTATTTGCAGAGCCCAGGTCTACAACAAAGGTGGACACACTCTGTGCAGGCAGCTGCGCCGCAAAACCTGTGCCGTTAAAGCTGATCTCGCTCTTTGCCAGATTCTCAGAACCGGAACTGCGGTACCGGGTAACGCCGGAGATGCTTTCACCGGAGCCCATGGAGAAACTCTGGTTGTATTCGCTGGTTGTCTTATTTACTGCAACGATGGTAACCTGATCCGCATCGTTCTTGTATGCAGAGACAAATACGTTCTGGGTAGGCTGCTCGGTTGCGTCAATCCGCACATCCCCGGGACGGACAAACTTAGAATACTGTGCCATCATATAGCCCCGCTTAGAAATGTTTCCATTTTCCTTCATAGGGCCATAGGAGCGGCGGATATACCACCAAACATACGCACTCATATTGCCCACAGTCATGCCGTTGTGGATATTCTCAGCCACATCCAGCGCCTCCGGCCAGGTATCTGCATCGGAAGAACTGTTGGGTACATAAACCTCTGTCATCCAGATAGGCTTCCCGCAGCTCTCCAGTGCCGGGAAATCCATCCAGGCTCTCTGGGTGCCATAGAAATGAGTTCCGAACAGATCACAGTTTGCAAATGCTTTCTGGTTGTTCAAGATCTTGGTATAGTACTTCTTGCCACCGTCTGCCACCCAGGATGCGGTCTCCGGCGCATACTGAAAGGACTCCGGAGACATGACTCTGGTGCTGGTGATCTTGTCCGCATAGTTTGCCAGGAAGTCCGTGGTTTCGTCCGTTGACCATCTGGTCCACTCGGAAGCGTAATCCGGCTCATTTTGAACAGAAATCGCATACAGATCCACGCCCTGGTTCTTCATATAGGTACCGAAGTTGTTCAGATGCTGAGCATAGGCGGTATAGTTGGACTTTGGCAAATGCAGCTTGCCCCCATTGCTGTCGGATTCCGCCAGGTTGGAAGGCGGCTCCCAGGGCGACGCAAAAACCTTGGCACCATGCTGAGCAGCGAACTTCGCAGTGGGCACTGCCTTGTTCCACTGATTGCTGTCCGGGTTTACGAAAATACGCAGGATCGTAAGACCCAGCTCATCTTCCCCATTGCCGAAGGCCTTCTGACGCTGTGCATCGGTCAAGTCACTGCCCATCCACTCCGGATGATTCATGCCGCCAAAACCGTCAATGGTCTGATACTCCTTGCCGGTATTCACCACAACGGTATCCGCCGCATAAACGCTTGGTTCTGATTCGGGCATGACCGCCAGAGCCGGTGTCAGCATAGCTGCCGCCAGCAAAACTGACAGAGATGCCTTCAGTTTCTGTTGCATCGACATAGATATATTCCCCCTCAAATTATATATGTATCTATTGTAAACAATTTATGAATGTTTGTAAACCCACAAAACAACGAAATGGTGGACAAAACGCAGATTCTTGTATAAAAAAATGGCTATGATCTGCGTAGATTCATAGCCATTTATACATAACTTATAAAACCTTGGACAGGAACTCCTGGAGTCTTGGATTCTCCGGATGATCAAAGAATTTCTGAGGTATATTTTCCTCCATGATCTTTCCCCCGTCCATGAACATAACACGGGAGGCTACCTCCCGGGCAAAACCCATTTCGTGGGTTACAACCACCATGGTCATGCCATCCTCCGCAAGCTCCCGCATCAGCGCCAGAACCTCGCCAACCATTTCCGGATCCAGTGCAGAGGTTGGCTCATCAAAGAGCATCACGTCCGGGTTCATAGCAAGAGCACGGGCGATGGCGATCCGCTGCTTCTGACCGCCGGAAAGCTGCCCCGGATACTGCTTTGCTTTATCAGAAAGCCCCACCTTTTTCAGCAGCATGGACGCTTTCTCGTCCGCCTCGACCTGGGTCATAAGCTTGAGCTTGACCGGCGCAAGCGTAATATTCTTCTGAATGGTCAGATGAGGAAACAGATGGAAGTGCTGAAACACCATACCCATTTTTTCCCGCACCACATAAAGCTGCTTATCAGACATGGCAGTCAAATCCTGTCCCTCAAAGAGAATCTGTCCGGAGGTAGGCTGCTCCAACCGGTTCAAGCAGCGTAAAAATGTACTTTTACCGGATCCAGAGGGACCGATAATGACAACCTTTTCACCTTTTTCAATGGTGGTGGTAATGCCCTTGAGGATATGCAAATCTCCAAAGGATTTTTCCAGATTCTTAACCTCGATCACTCTTTGCCAGCCTCCTTTCCAGCTTGGTTACCATAGCGCTCAGAAACATAACCATTACCAGGTAGATAATTGCCACGGCGATCAAGGGCAGGAACGCCTCATAGGTCTGACTGCGGATGATATCTCCGCCCTTGGTCAGATCCACCAGAGCAATATATCCGGCAACGGAGGTCTCTTTCAGCAATACGATACACTCGTTGGCAAGCGCCGGCAGAATGTTCTTGAACGCCTGGGGCAGGATGATGCAGAGCATGGTTTTGGAATAATTCAAGCCCAGGCTTGCGCCGGCTTCAAACTGTCCGTTGTCAATGGACATAATGCCGGAGCGGACGATCTCCGCCACATAGGCGGCAGAGTTCAGTCCAAATGCAAGGATCGCCACCAGAGTTTTGTCAATGTTGACCGTTGCAAAAATAATGAAATACAGGATCAGCAGCTGCACCACAACTGGCGTGCCCCGAATCACCGTTAAATACACCTTTGCAAAAAAATTCAATACGCCCAGCTTCCCGTTTTTGTCGTGGGTGGCACGGACAATGGCAATCAGAAATCCCAGAACCATGCCAAGGATCACGGCAAAAAACGTGACGATCAGCGTAGTGGACAAGCCATCAGTCAGATACTTCCATCGATCATCCTTTAAGAAGGTATTCGACAGGGCATCCGGTAAATCTCCAAAAATATGCATGCCGCCTTACTCCCTGCGTTTTATTAGTCCTTGCGAACGATAATAACCTGTGTGGAGGTTGCATAGCCCTGTGTAAAGGATACGCTCTTTTCCCGATCCGGTGTTACAGAAAGACCAGCCACGCCTACGTCAGCTTTACCGGATTCTACAGCAGCGAGCACCGCATCAAAGTCCATGTTCTCGATCTCCAGAGTCATGCCCAGCTCGTCGCAGACAGCCTGCATAATATCCGGATCAATGCCTACTACCTTGTCGCCGCTCATGCTTTCATAGGGCGCAAACTCAGCGTTGGTAGCCATCTTCAAAGTACCGTTGTCCCGGGAAACGCTGGAGTCCGGTGTGTAAGAAACACGGTCAGCCTCATCGCCGATCCAGTGCTTCACGATTTCGTCCAAAGTGCCGTCATTCTTGAGCTTGGTCAGTGCATCATCCAGCTTCTTGCCAAGTTCATCGTTGCCCTTCTTGTATGCGATTGCGTAATCCTCCTGGACAAATGGATCGTCCAGGATCCGCAGGGTATCATTCTTTTCTACGAAGATCTTCGCCGGCTCGCTGTCAATGAGGACTGCATCCACCTTGCCCTGCTTCAGTGCCTGCACCGCATCAGCGCCCTTGTTGTAAGGCTCAACCTTGGCATCCTTGACCTCAGTTTCTGCAAAGGTATAACCAGTGGTACCCAACTGTGCGCCAATGGTCTTGCCCTCCAGATCCTCAGCCTTAAACACCGTGTTCGCAGGCACACCGCAGCCTGTCAGGGAAAGTACCAGCAGCATGCCGGCAGTCAGAAGTGCAGTTGTCTTTTTCATGTGAAACATTCCTTTCAATTTTTCGTTGAACATGCCTATTGTTCTATTATAACGCACACAGCAGAAAAAAGCAATATAAACTTGCTGATTTTTGCAGGTTTATCGCAACAGCCGGCATAAAAAGAAGGATCTGCCCATCAGAGCTGATCCTTCCTCAATCCAAATGCGCTTAGGATTTTGCCTTTTTCTCTGTCTGCTTCTCAGTGGACTTTTCCTCAGGCTTTGTCTCCGCTTCCGGCAGTTTGCCCTTCTCCAGGCGCAGACCGTATATAAACGCTGCACACAGGTATACCAGCAATGCCACAGCCTCCAGAATGACCGCCGGCTTCATAGCCCCGTTGATCAGACTCCGGATAAAGCCCATAGCAGAACTGGATGCAGGAACCAGAACGTTATAAGCGTTTCCAAAGGCAACGTTTTCGTAGTATTCATCCGAAGTGGCATTGACATCATCCAGCAGCTTATTGACCTTTTCGTTCAGGTCAGCCAGATCCTTTTCAACCCGCTCCATCTTTTCCCTGGATGCAGCTGAACGATCCTCCAGCGCTTCAATCCGAGTTTCAAAGAAGTCGATCTGCTGTGTAGCAGTGGACACTTCCTTCTGTGCGGAGATCTTCTGGCTGATCAGCTTGTCATACTGCTCAGATGCCTGGGTATAAGTGGTGTTTACATTGTCCGTGCCATTGCCGAAAATCAGAATGCTGTCCTTTTCGTACTTGTCGATGGATTCTGTAATGGTATCCAACCGCTCCTGGGAAATGTTTCTCTTCCGTCTGAGTGAATCCACCCGGTACTGATAATAGGTCATCAGCGCCTGCCGATCCTTGGTTACATTGTTGACTGTAATGTAGGAGGAGATCAGATCCAAATCCATGCTTTCAATGGTCTCCACGGCAGAAGACAGGTCAGCAAAGGTGTAGCCGGTCTTGTTGGAACGGAACCGGGTGGTATCCTCCTCAGCCAGCTGATCCAGATAATCTGCCAGCGTAGTCAGTGTGGTGCTGAACACATCTACTGCTTCTGCATAGTCGTATGTGCTGTAATCAATTGCTGCAATGGCGCTGCCCAGCGCCTTGTTGTAACCGTAAACCTCAAAGAAATAGCTCCGGTAGCAATCCAGCATCTGGTTCAGAACCTGTACAGCCTCATCGCTGCTGTAGCTGGTATCGCTATAGTCAAAAATAACCTGGTACTGTGTGGAATAATAGGATACATCCAGCATAGCCTGTGCAGCAGACAGTGCACCGTTGGTTGCATTTTGATACACATTCTGGTAGGTGATGATCCGGTCCATCGCATCTGATGGAATGATACCATTTACGCTCAGACCGGCACGAACGGACTCCAGCTCATCAGTCGGGCGACCAAGCTGGGTCAGGGCATTCTGGATCACCTCCGGATTGCAGAGACTATCCTTTACATTAAAATCCTTTCCAGCAGGATCCTTACCCTGTTCGATGCCCTTATAGGTAAAGCTCACCAAAGCAGAGGTGCGTTTATTCTGGTCAGAAGCAAACAGTGCGCTGAACAGAATAGAGAAGATGCCCAACAGAATGGCAGCGGCAATCCAAAGAATAAAGAACCGCTTGAGTCCTCTCCAGATACTGAACACGGATATTACAATCTCAGATTTTCCTTCCTGTTCCATTTGAAGTGTAACGTTAATATCTTTTTTTTCATCCATATCTCCGATTCCTCCTAAATCGACGTGATAAGCAACAAACAAAGTAATTATAGCATACGTCGGATGAAAAGTAAAGCACTTTTCATGAAAAATCCAGATGAATCCTCCATCAGAGCCACTGCACAAAACCGATCTTATCCGCTGCGTTATAACCGGTACGCCGATAGAACTCCAGGGTACGCTCCTGCTTGGAGCCGGTCATCAGCATGAGCTTATAGCAATGGTTCCCGACTGCAATTTCCCTTGCATATGCAAGACAGGCGGAAGCGTATCCCCTGCCCCGAAATCCCTCCAGCGTCACCACATTTTCGATCAGCCCATAGGGGCGCAGTCCCCGGGTGAGATTCGGCACGATCAGACAGACACAGGAGGACACAATTCTGTCCTCCGCATCATACACCAGCACATGATGCATAGGATCCACCAGGATCTGCTGCCAGACTGCATGCAGTCGTTCCGATTCCTCCGGTACTGCGGTTTCATGCAGACACAGGTACAATTGCAGCAGCCCCTGCAGATCCTCCTGTTTTGCCTCTCGCACCATAAACCCATCTCCTTTTTCGCCATTATAGCATGTCCGCCGCAGGATGTCAACGAGGAAGATTTTTCTTGTGGTTTCTCCTGCGCACGTCCGTTTATGAAGGATACGACAGAGCCATACTAAGACCGTGCAGCATCCTGCAATGCGCGCAGGATACTGCCCAAAGAAAGAAAACGGAGGGTTCGGCATGGCGTATCAGAAGGTTATCATCTCCGGAATCAACACCTCGAAGCTGACAGTACTCAAGGAAAGCGAAAAAATCGAACTGCTGCGGGAGATCCAGCGCACCGGCAGCAAGGAAGCACGGGACAAGCTGATCAACGGCAACCTGCGGCTGGTGCTCAGCGTGATCCAGCGCTTTGCCGGCAGAGGGGAAGATATTGATGATCTGTTCCAGATCGGCGTGATCGGTCTGATCAAAGCCATCAACAATTTTGACCTGTCCAAGGAGGTGCGGTTTTCCACATACTGCGTACCCATGATCAGCGGAGAGCTGCGCCGATTCCTGCGGGATTATAATCACATTAAGGTCAGCCGCTCTCTGCGGGATCTGGCATACAAAGCCATGCAGGCCAAGGAACAACTGACTGCCGAGCAGCAGAAGGAGCCCACCATGGATGAAATCGCAAAGCGCATTGACGCCAAGCGCAGTGATGTGGTACTGGCACTGGAAAGCGTAACGGATCCGGTTTCGCTGTACGAGCCGGTTTACTCAGATGCCGGAGACACGCTGTATGTACTGGATCAGATCAGCGATCAGAACAGCGTGGACAGCTGGCTGGATGAAATCGCACTGCGGGATGCCATCAAGGCATTACAGCCCAGGGAAAAGCGGATCCTGTATCTGCGTTTCTTTCAGGGCAAGACCCAGGTGGAGGTCGCCCAGGAGATCGGCATTTCTCAGGCGCAGGTATCCCGGCTGGAAAAGGGGGCGTTGAACCAGATCAAGGGAGACGTTTAAGGCACGCCTTAACCCAGTGCCACATCCAGCACCATCATGCAGGAAAAGCCCACCATAGTAGCAAGCGCCATGTAGTTTTTGTTTTCGTTGGTCTGGCTCTCCGGGATCAGTTCTTCCACCACCACATAGATCATAGCCCCCGCAGCGAATGCCAGCAGAAAGGGCAGCGCCATGCGCACCTTCAGCACCAGCAATGCGCCCAGCACACCGGAAATGGGCTCCACGATACCGCTGAGCTGACCGAGGAAAAATGCCTTGCCCCGGGACAAGCCCTCCCGGCGCAGGGGAACGCTGACTGCCATGCCCTCCGGCAGATTCTGGATGCCGATGCCCAGTGCCAGCATGAAGGCAGTGAGAATGGTTGCCCCCTCCAGATCATAGGTCAGGGATCCAAAGGCAACTCCCACTGCCAGCCCCTCCGGGATGTTGTGCAGAGTAATGGAAAACACCAGCATCAGACAGCGTTTCCACTTGCTAGAACGATTTAGCTTGCCGGACAGCTTGGGAGAACGCTCCAGCCTGCTGTACAGCTTATCTCCCCCAAACAGCAGCAAGCCGCCTCCTAGAAACCCTGCCAATGCCACAAGCCAAGGGGTCATCTCCAGGCTCTCCGCCATATCAATGGCCGGGGAAAGCAAGGACCAGAAGGATGCAGCGATCATAACGCCCCCAGCAAAGCCAAGCATGCCGTCCATCCAGTTTTTATTTACATTCTTGAAAAACACAACGCTGACAGCACCCAGAGCAGTCAATGACCAGGTAAACAGGGTGGCAAACAATGCCAGGGTTGTGTATGAAAAATTCTGCACAGCCTTCACTCCTCTCAATACTGCCGGATACACCCGGCACTATCCCAGTGTATGACACACCATGAAAACTGTGCAGAAAAGCCGCCTCCCATGTGGGAAGCGGCTTTGTTTCTGATTAGCAATTATAGTCTTGGATCCACCGGCTCACTCTCCAGCGCCAGCACGCCGAATACACAGGCATGCACCTGATGCAAAGGCTCCTTCGCCACAAATCGGTTCAAAGATTCCATGCCCAGGGCAAACTCCCGCAGTGCAAGGCTCCGCTTTCGGCTCAGTGATCGCTTTTTCAGCCGCTCCAGGTGGGCAGGCGTCCGATACTCCGGCCCGTAAATGATCCGCAGGTACTCTGCGCCCCGGCATTTCACCGCCGGCTGCAGCAGCGTGTGCTCCTGCATAGCCGTAAATGGCTCCGGCTTCACCACCATGCCCTCACCGCCACTGCCGGTCAATGCCACCCACCAATCCACTCCGGCCTGGATGCTGTCCGGATCCTCCGTATCCACCTGCAAATAATCCGTTGCAATGAAAATCGGATCCACCCCGGTACAGTATTGCTTCAAAGTTTCCATATGCCACAAATTGGTTCGATCCGAGAACACATGCCCTTCACAGGCAAGCAAATGAAAGGGGGCGATTTTCAGATCCTCCACGCTGTTCACCTGCCAGCAATACTCCCGGTATGCCGTCGTGTACCGACACAGCGCATCCTGCTTTTCCCGATACTGCTCCAGCAATGCCCGTGGATCTGCATTCTGTCCGGAGGTCTGCGGATCCACACGAAAGGCATGATTCTGTCGGCAGCAGGTCTGCTCCAAAGCATCCACTGCTGCTGCCAGGCCATTCCGCCCCGCAACCCCTACCGGTGCATACTGCCGCTGCAGCAGAGTCTGGGCCTTCTCTGACCAGGGCATCAGCTCTGTGTCCAGGCATACCCAATCCGTCGCAAAATCCTTCCAGAAACCGGTTTTCATCAGCACAGCATCCAACCGATCCAGTACTGCCTGTTCCATTTGTACATCCTCAAAAAAGCGCCTGCCGGTACGGGTATAGATAATGCCTCTGGTACCATCCTCCACGCCAAAACGTCTGGATGCAGTTTCTGCGTTCCGGCACAGCACGACCACCGCCCGGGAACCCATATGCTTTTTTTCACAGATGACCTGCCGGATGCCATGCTCCCGGTAATAGGAAAACGCCTCCAGGGGATGCTCCAGATACTCCGGCAGTTGGCTGGTCTTGCAGGGGGACATGGTGGGCGGCAGATAAATCAGCCACTTGGGATCCGCCGCATACCGGCTCATGGCCTCCAGGGCTGCCGCCGCCTGTGCTTCGCCGATCACGATGGAAGGGATCAACCCGGTGGTCAACTGCATACGCCCCTGCACATCCTGCACCATAAGCGTATCCGTTCCCGGCTCCACCGGCTCCGGCTGTAAGGCTCTCAGAGGCTTTGCATACTGCTGCAATGCGGGTACAGAAATGGTCTCCTGCTCCGGATACCGTAGCGCTGTCAGCATGCCGCCGAATACACAGCCCGTGTCAATACAACAGGTATGATTTTCCCAGCGCACCCACTCCCCGGGCACATGCCCGTACACTACAAGCGCCTTGCCCCGGTAATCCGCCGCCCAGTTTCCCCGGACGGGCAGTCCGTATGCATCGGTTTCTCCGTTCACATCTCCGTACAGGCAGAAATCCCGGATCCTGCCGGAGCCTCTGCCGATATACTTCTCCTTGATGCCGGCATGGGCGATCACCAGCTTCCCCTCGTCCAGCACATAGTGACTCACCAGTCCCTCCAGGAACTGCTGCACCTGACTGCGGAAGGCATCGCTTTCCCCATCTAGCTGGGCTACCGTGATCTCCAGTCCGTGGTTCAGCTGCACCCGGCGACCCTGTAAATATTTGAGTAATTTGACATCATGATTCCCGGGTACCGCCAGGGCTGTTCCTTTGGATACCATGCCCATCACCAGCCGCAGAACTCCTGTATTTTCCGCCCCCCGGTCACACAGATCCCCCAGAAAGGCAGCCATTCTGCCCTGGGGATGCACATATATACCATCCGGATCCGGCACATAGCCCAGCTGATCCAGAAGGAGTTTCAGCTCTGCCAGACAGCCATGTACATCTCCGATGATATCAAAAGGACCATGCAGTTCCTTCTTGTTGTTCCACAGCTTGGTGCGGATGACCTCCGCCTGGTCGATGGCTTCCTGGGAATCCAGCACATACACGAACCGGAAGCCCTCTTTTTTCAAAGAGCGGATGCTTTTGCGCAGCTGCTGCACATGCTGCCGGATCACACGCTCTGGATATCCCCTGCCGGGATCTGCTGCATTCCGCTCCAGCAGGGTCTTTTCCGGCTGATTCAACACAATGGCAACGCTGTGAACATGCTGCTCCCTGGCAAGGGACAAAATCCGTTTCCGGGCAGACTGCTGCACATTGGTGGCATCGATCACAGTGGTTTTCATCCGGCTCAACCGCTTCTGTGCCGCATAATACAATAAATCAAAGGCATCCTCCGTGGCTGACTGATCGTTGCAGTCATCGGACACGATCCCTCGGCATACATCCGAGGACAGTACCTCCGTGGGCAGAAAATGCTTTGCCGCAAAGGTACTCTTTCCGCTGGAGGTGGCGCCCACCAGGGCAACCAGGGCAAACTCCGGTATCTCTATACGCATTTTGTAAACACTCCCATCTGTGTCGGTGCTCCCACCTGGGGATCTTCCTCCCCGATGCCGCTGCACACCACTTGATATCCATAACTGCGGCAGACATGCGCCGCCCAGTCTGCAAACTCCTGTCGGGTCCACTCAAAGCGATGATCCCCATGCCGGAGTGCGCCAGTCTTCAGTGCCGGATACTTTACATTATACTCCCGGTTGGGTGTGGTGAGGATCACTGTGCCCGGTGCTGCATGCGCAAACAGTACCTGTTCAAACGCCGGGATCCGGAACGGATCCAGATGCTCCAGCACCTCCACCACACAGGCAGCATCAAAGCCGGAAAACCGAGGATCCCGGTACACCGCCGATCCGTGCATCAGAGTCAGCTTCTCCCGCTTTGCCTGTGGCATCCGTTCCAGCCGCAGCCGGGACTTGCCACGTTCCAGTGCCTGTATGGACACATCCGCAGCGGTGATCCGCCTAATCTGGGACTCCTCCAACAAAAGCCTGGTCAGCTTGCACTCTCCGCAGCCCAGATCCAATACGGTGGCAGCCCCGCTTTCCAGCACTGCCTTGCGCACCGCCTCCAGCCGCTTTGTATTCAGGGACACAAAGGGCGTCTGCTCCGGCTCTGATTCTTCCGCATCCACCGAAGGCTGCTCCTCCAGCAGGCTCATAGCCTGCCGGGCATAGCTTTTGTGCATGCTAAAATACCGGCTTGTAATCTTCTCCCGTGCCGGGTGAGTTTCCAGCCAGCCTTTGCCATGCGCCAATAGCTTACTGATCTCATCCTCTCCCACAAAGTAATGCTTCTGCCGGTCAAACACCGGAATCAGTACATACAGATGATTCAGCAGCCGGGACAACGTTACCTGCCCGGTGATCTCCAGATCCAGATAGCTGCTCATGCCCCACTGCGGAAACTGCTCATCCAGCAGATAGCTTTTGGTCATTACCTGATAGCCCAGCGGCTCAAACAGTTCCCGTGCAAGCGTCTCTCCGCCCCGACAGGGCAGCATATGAATCCGGGCACTGAGTGCCAGTCTTTGCTGTACCAATTCCGGTTTTTTGTCGCAGACCCCATGGATGGCGGAGCCGAACACCCGGGCAATCGCGGTACTCAGAAAGGATGAGGACACATAGGGGCGGTCATTCACATAGTCAAAGAGTCCGCCCTCCATTGAGCCTGCCTTTCCACGGGCAAGGTCAATGGGGTCTATATCCAGCAGCAGTGCCGCCGTTGTCCGGTCATCGGACGCCTCCGGATAAAATACATAGACTTTCCCAAATGACAGGGTAAATTGCTGTGTCCGATCCGGATGCTTATACAGCAGATATCCCAGATCCCTGGCATTTTGCCCGGTATATGTAATCGTCAATAGCATGATTGATTCCTCCTTTTCGTCTGTAGACAGTATAGCATACTGCCGGGAGGAAATCACGGAAAAAAAGCTGCGCATTACTGATAGGCAATACCGCACAAAGCCCGCCTGTCGGCTTTGCGTAACATCTGCTGACGAATTTTCCGTCATATCACACAGAAACTCCTTGCAATACGCCAGTATTCCTGCGTCGTTTCTATGCAATCTGACGCAAAATCTGTTGGCACATCTACCACACAATCTTTGTGCGGTGTTGCCTATAATCTGCACGCCATCTGCTTTCGGAGTCGTTCCCGGATCAGTTCTGCAAAGCTGTCCGGCTCCGTGACCCTGACAAAAGGTCCAAAGGACAGTACCCGGATCACCAGTTCGGTTTCATCCTCTTTCTGGTACCGGATCCGGATCCGATACTGTCTGCCCTCTATGTGCTCCGCTTCCTTTTCAAAGTGGGAAAAATGCAGCATCACCCGTTCCAGCGCATTTCTGCCGTCCTGCACCTCCAGCACCACCGTCCGGTCTGCACGGGACTGGCAACCAGGCTTCCGGCGTATGCTTTTGTGCAGCAACTCACACTGGATGATGCGGGCAAGATTCACAATGGTCACATACCGGCAGCCACTGGTCATCAGCCGGAACTTATCGTCTTTTTCCGAATATTCCAGATACTCCGGCATCACATTGCACTGCATACTGTTCCCGCGTCTGTCCAGCATACAAATAGACAGGGGCTGCCGATCTCGCACTGCGGCAAGGATCATACGGAACCGCTGTATGTAGCCTGCATCCTCATAGGGATCCCCGTCCCCATACCGGTCAAAGATCCGGTAATCCGCCGGGGTGAACAGGGGCTGCACATCCTCAAGACCGGGGATCTCCAGTTCAAACAGCCTGGCTCTCGGATCCAGCAGCAGGGACTTCAGCCATCGCTTTTCCAGGCATGTCAGCGGCAGCTCCGGTGCATGCTGCAACGGGGTGCTACCGTCCGGGTGCAGCAGCTGCCACCGTTCCTCCCGGATGGCTGATTCTATGGCAAGCGCACTTTCTCCAAATGCATGGGTTCGGATGATCCGGCGGATCTCCTCCTGTGTAACGGGATGACTGACCGCAGCGGACAGAATCCGACCCATGGTCCGATAATACGCCCCGTAGATCTCATGAAACAGCATCTGCATCCTCCAATCCGTACATCCGGTACATTCGGGCAAGATCACTCCGGAATTGATGCTCTAGCTGTTGATTGGAGCATTCCAGCCGGATGATCCGGCACAGGAACGTGCGGATCCAGGGCACCAGCTCGTAAGCGTCATACACATCAGCAGAAAACCGGCAGGTGTGATCGTCCAACCGTTCCACAGTACCGCATCGCTTTTCCCGTTCCAGTCGCTGTAAAATAAACGCCTCCCCGTCCCCATACCGCAGGGTGAAGGAAATATGCTCCGTCTGGGCGCTGGCACCCTGCATACTGACCCCCCACATATGCTGCTGCATGGTCTCTAGCTGTACCCGCCGCTGTGCAAAATCCGCCGCCGGTTCCAAGGGACAAACTGACAGGATATAATCCAGCCGATAGCTTTGCATCCGCCTGATGCCGGGGCAATAGGCAGCCAGGTACTGCCTGCCGCTTTGCACACTGATAAGGATCCGCAGTGGCAGTACCCGCAGCCGGGATGCCTGTCCCCGGTGCCGATTCAGATTTTCAATTCTCACTTCCCGATGCTCCTGCATGGCGCAGAACAGCTGATACAGGATCTCGCTGTCCAGTGCCTGGGTGATGTAGTGATGCTTGAAGGCAAACAGATCCCGGTGGGACGTCTGTTCCTCCAGCAGGTAGGAGCCGATGACCCCACAGGGCAAAACCTCTGAGAAATAATCCAGTGCCTCGCTGCATGCAGGAACCGGATCCGGAGTCCGGAAGTACAATACGACCCTGCCCTGCTTTTGGGTATGCAAAATTCCTGCCTCCGTGTATTCCTTCAGCTTCTTGCGGACAGTGGATTCATCAAACACCCGGGGCATTTCAAAGCCGGAAAGATAGTCCTGATCGATCCGCCGGGTGATCTCCCCCAGGGACAGGCCCTGTTCCGGGTCGTGGAGCAAATCCAACAGGATAAAATGCAGGGTCATATCCCCATCCGTAAAGCTCCGTGCCTTCCACGCCTTATAGAGAGGATTGTGCCGGGACAGACGACTGTCAATGGATAAAAACACATTCTTCCCCTCCGGTGTCTGCCGAAAACCCATATAGTCCCCCAGCCAGCTTTCCACCCGGCGGCGCTCATCGTCATAGGAACGGGCGCTTTTTCGCTTGTACTCCTCCCGGCTTTTAAAGCCGTATACATAGAACTCCCGCATATAGTCCCGGATTCGGTTAAAGTTTTTGATCAACTCATTGTAAGCCATGCCTTCCTCCTGTCTAATGGGTCTTGTAACAAAAATACCGCCCGAGGATGGGCGGTATTTGCATGCATCAAACAGCTATGCTGCCTTCAAAAAATCATGCGGATTTTGCGGATCGCTGTCTGAATATTTTCCTGAAAAGGGGAATCGTGACCTCCAGCAGAGCGCAGTACTTGTCTGTCAGCACGATCACCATGGACTCCTTATAGCGAGGCACCCGTGTAGGGGTCATCGGCCACATATGCTTGAGAATGATGTCCTTTTCTCTGGTAGATAGTGTAAACAACTGAGACGCCTCACTGCACGCCATCTGGGGGTGGCGCTTGTTATGAAACGCCTCGCCGCTTTTGCGGATGTATTCCTTTCGGTTATAAAAGAACAGGTCGTGAAGCATACCTGCTCTGGCAGCCGACCGTGCATCCCACCCAAACCGCTTGCAGAAAATATAGTTATAGTATGCCACATTCAAGCTGTGCTGAAACCTGGTTGTCTGTACATGATGCCGGAATTGCTTCAGATTCTGTACCGTTTCATTTTCCAGAAGATCAGAGATCATGTCGTAAAACGGCAGCAGCTCCAGATCCTTTTTGGAACCGATCGCTTGAAGCATAGCCTCGCATCCTTTCTTTGTATATCAACTATACACAGTATACCGCAGCAAAACGGAAAAATCAATCCCCAATTCACGGAAATCGTGTTGTCTTACTTTTTCAGCATCTGCTTGAGCCGTTCCATAGCCTCGATGGTCTTGTCCTTGTCGCCAAAGGAGGTGAGCCGGAACCAGCCTGCGCCGTTCTTGCCGAAGCCCTCGCCGGGAGTACCCACTACCTCGATCTCGTGGAGCAGGCAGTCAAAGAATTCCCAGCTGCCCATGCCGTTGGGGCACTGGAGCCAGATATAGGGGGAATTGATGCCGCCGGTGTAGGGAATCCGCAGTTCGTCCAGAGTCTGTGCGATCACACGGGCATTTTCCTGATAGTAGCTCAGATTCTCCTTAATCTGCTGCAAACCAAGCTCCGAGAATACAGCAGCCGCTGCGCACTGTACCGGATAGGACACGCCGTTGAACTTGGTTGCCTCCCGTCGATACCACAGCTGATAGATATTCTTTCCGTCCCGCTCCAGCTCCTTGGGAATCACCGTGTAGCCGCAGCGTGTACCGGTAAATCCGGCAGTCTTGGAAAGGCTGCACATTTCGATGGCACAGGTGCGTGCCCCCTCAATGGCAAAAATACTCCGGGGCACATCGTCCTGGGTAATGAAAGCCTCATAGGCTGCATCGTAGAAGATAACAGCGTCATTTTCGTTGGCATAGTCCACCCAAGCCTTCAGCTGCTCCGTGGTGTATGCCGCACCGGTGGGATTATTGGGGGAGCAAAGGTAGATCATATCTGCATGCACAGAAGGATCCGGCAGGGCGCAGAATCCGTTTTCCGGAGTAGCGTCTGCGTAGATGATCTTTCTGCCGCTCATGATATTGGCGTCCACATAAACAGGGTAAACCGGATCTGTCACCAGAACAATGTTGTCCTTGGAGAAGATATCCCCCATATTGCCTGCATCGCTCTTGGCGCCATCGTTGACCATGATCTCATCCGGATCCACCGTCACGCCAAACCGCTTGTAATAGCCGGAAATTGCCTCTCGCAGGAATCCATAGCCCTCATAATCCGGATAGCCCTTGAAGGTCTCCTTGCAGCCCAGCTCATCGCAGCCTTTTTTCATAGCCTCAACCACAACCGGTGCCAGAGGCAGGGTCACATCCCCGATGCCAAGCCGGATCAGATGATTGTCCGGATGCTCTGCTACATACCGATTGACCCGTTTTGCGATTTCCGCAAACAGATAGTTGGGAACAAGATTGTCAAAATTCTGATTTACCTTTGCCATATTGGTACTCCTTTATTATAAATTGATTTCACCTTGAAATACTTCCTCCGCAGGCCCGGTCATCATAACTGTACCGTCTGCCTGATAGGTGATGGTCAGGTCGCCGCCCCGGAGCTTCACAAGAATGGGCTCTCCCTGGGGGCAATAGCCGTTCAGCACTGCTGCCACTGTAGTCGCACATGCTCCTGTTCCGCAGGCAAGCGTCTCGCCGCTGCCCCGCTCCCACACCCGCATTTGCAGCGTATGGTCGTCTATGACCCTTACAAATTCTGTATTGACCCGGTCTGGGAAAATAGCGTGATGCTCAAACAGTGGCCCCAGCTTCTCCAGATCCAGATCCTCCACCCGGTCACAGAACACAACGGCATGAGGATTCCCCACGGACACACAGGTCAGCCGCTCCAACCGATCTCCCACCTGCACCGGCTTTGCCACAAACGGCTCCTGGGAATCGCTCTCCACCGGAATCTCCCGGGGCGTCAGGATCGCCTTACCCATATCCACCGTCACAGAGGTCACTTGATCCCCTGTACAGTGCAGTTCCAGGTACTTGATACCGGAATTGGTTTCCAGGGTAATGTGGGTCTTGTTGGTCAGCCCGTGTTCATACACATACTTGCCGATGCAGCGTGTACCGTTGCCGCACATCATGGCTTCGGAGCCGTCCGCATTGAAAATGCGCATTTTAAAGTCTGCGATCTGGGAGGGCATAATGAGAATCAAGCCATCTCCGCCAATGCCGAAGCGCCTGTCGCTGAGCCGGACAGAAAGCTGCTCCGGATTCACAACCTGCTCCTCAAAGCAGTTGACGTATATGTAATCGTTGCCGATCCCCTGCATTTTCGTAAACTTCATAGCAGCCTCCTTGAAACAGGCAATACCCCGGTGTTGCCTTTATTATATAATAGATATGCGAAAAAAGCAAGCCATTTGCATCTTTCTTCAGACAATGCCGTTGTTCCAGCGCTTGATGGATGTGCCGCTGAAGGTGTAGCCGTCCACCTGGATGCTGTCTCCCTCCAGATCGCTCCGGTAAAACCAGGGATCCTTCGGGCGCTTGGGGTTCCCTACAATGTGAAAATCCTGAGCAGGCATTGCGCCCCCTGCCAGCAGATAGCAGCGCTCCCCCTCCGAATTCTCCGCCACGTCCACCACCATGACCACATGACCGGGAGTGCCGCCATTCAAAAGCAGATCCCCCGGTTGGAGCTTATCCAACTGGATCGCACTGCATTCTCCGTCCAATGACTTAGTGCCTGCGTAGCGCATGACTGCATGCAGATAGGCACGGAAGCTGTCATAATTGTTGGTATCCGCTGACAGCTTCCACATAGAGGCATAGTTTCCGAACGCCACAAGCCGGTTCCCTGCCCGCCAGTCCGTATATTTTACCTCCAGCCCGTTGGTCAGATGAAAACTGATCTTCTGCTCCTGACCGGTCTGGTAGTAGTACTCGCTGATGACCCGGATCACGCTGTCTGCACATTGCTGCAGATCTCCGCCGCCCAGATCAAAATCATATACAGTCTCATTCCCATCCGTGATGGTTTCCCCGTTGTACGCTTTCACCGGTGTGCCAGCAGGCTTCAACCGGATCCTGCGCAGAAAATCCAGAAATCCATCCTCCTTGGCATCCAACCGGTTAAATCCATCCGGAGGCAGAATCCGGGTGCGAACGCAGTTGCCGCTGCTGTCAATGAAGGGATCCGGATTCGTGTCCGTGCCGGTATATGCTTCCTGGCACAGGGCAATGGGCTGATACACCCCCTTGGGATACGTTACGCCGGTACGCTTCAAGAACCAGCGTGTGCCGGCGAATAAACCGACAAGAATGGCTACAGCAATCACTGCCGCCCGGATGCGTTTGTGTATCTTTCTTTTGTTCTCTTTGATCTCCATATTGTTCTCCTTCCGGAATCAGTTCCCGGAACCGCCTATGGTCGCCTGTACCGTTACCACAAAGCCGCCGATATTATCCCCGGAAACGGTGTAGGAGTCGCTTTTCGGCACAGGCACCTCTGTGGGATTGCCCTGCACCGCCGGTACATAATAAACCTCATAATAGGTTCCGTTCACTGTAATCGCCGCCGGATTGCCGGAGGGGGTATAATCCCGGATCCATTCCAGGTATTCCTCCAGGCAAAGGTTATTCTGCTTCATCAAGGCAGCATGCGGAGCACCCACAAAGCGGTAATGCCAGGTATTCTCCTCCACTCCGGTTTTGGATTTCTTGTCAGCAGGATAACGCTGTACAAAGCCATACTGGGCACAGTTGGAAACGATCCAGCTATACTTGTCCGTGCCGGTGAACCTGCCGATGCCGTCATCCTTCAACAGGGACATATCCACGCAATAGCCGGTCTTTCGCTCCGGAATATCCGTATCATACATGCCGCCGGCATAGTTTTCATGGGTCGAATACAGCATGACATTTTTCAGTCCGGTGGCCTGGCTGAATGCGGCAAACATATCGTTCAGCGGTGTCAATAGGTCGCTATGTACCATCAAGCCAAAGTTTTTCAGCCGGAAGCTGTCGTTCTTCGTGCCGCTGAAAGAGGACAGATCGCTGCCGGAGCCGGTGTAGGGATGCTCCTGATTCACCAGGATCAGCGATCCGGCACCCACTTCTGTATAGGGCTTGCTGACCGTGGTGTATCGTTCTGTATCATAGCTGCCTGCGGAGGAGCTGTCGTCCGTACCGGCAGGCTCTGTGGCATCTCCTGTCTGAACCGGATCCGTCACCGAATCCACCGGATCCGAAAGGGAACTGTTGTTTCCTTCCAGTTGGATATCCGGCTGCTTGTGAAACAGCTGCAACAGGGAGCGTCTTATAAAATCCACGCCAAAGATCAATAAAATAATCAGAGCCAGTGCGACTGCCAGTCGTCCGAAATCAAAATGTCTGTTCATAGCTTTTTCTCATCCACTCATTCATCATGATATGCTTTGTTCCTGGTTCCTTCTGTTCCGTGTCCCGGGGATCCGGTTCTCTCTGTCCGGTCTGCTTGTCCGGGTCAATCCTGCTCCGGGTTTTGCTCCGAAGCGCCGCACAGCAGATCATAAAGCTTCTGGGTATCCTGTGTGGGTGCATCCTTCTCCTCGCCTCCGGCCACCACCACAATGTATGTGTCGCTTCCCTGCTCTGCAAAGGATGCCAGACAGTAGCCTGCCTGATCGGTAAATCCGGTCTTGCCGCCCTGAAATTTCACTTGCTCCGGTTGATAATCCTGCATCCGCAGCTCCACCACGCTGTTGTATATACAGAGGTGGACAGGATCTCCCGGCAGGTTGCATTCTCCAGCGTTTTCTCCAGCAACAGAGCAATGTCCCGGGCAGTGCTGTAATGCTCGTCATCATGCAGACCGCTGGCATTTACAAAATGGGTATCAAACATACCCAGATCCTGTGCCCTGCGGTTCATATGCTTTGCAAAGGATGCTTCGTCCCCGTCCACCACTTCTGCCAGTGCCGCTGTTGCATCTCCACCGGAGGACAGGATCGAGCCATACAGCAGATCCGCAAAGGTCACCGTTTCCTCCGGTTCAAAGCCCACCCGGGATGCTCCCTGCGCAATCAGGGGATCCAGCATGTCCTTATCAAACACATAGGGGGTATCCATCGCTATTCCGGACTCGCATGCCAGCAGCAGGGTCATCAGCTTGGTCATGGATGCGGGATACATTCTTTCCTGCCCGTTCTTTTCCGCCAGAACCCGATCCTCTGTCACATTCCACACATAAGCAAACCGGCTGTCGATTTCGTCCGTCAATTCCAATGGAACCGATTCCTCCGGCTCTGTGGAAGCAGCCTCAGTCTCTGCCATCCAAGTCTCCGTTGTCGCCGCAGCCGTACTGCTGAGGGATACCCCGGCAGGTATATCCTGCTGCCGCATGACGATCATATAGGCCGCTGCGCCGATCAGCAGCACATCCGCCAGCAAAAATGCCGCCAGACCGACCTTCCCACGCTTGTTCTTTTGTTCTTCCATACTGCACCTCATATATGTTCTATTTTATTATACTTCTGCCGAAATGTCAAGATTTCCGGCAGGATTCCTGCTATAAACAGTATACCGGAAGAAGGAGAAATTATTGCATGCAGTATGAAAAAACGTCCGGATCCTCCGCATTTTTCGACGGTCAGGCTACCAGGGTTCAAAACTGGTTATGATGCACCGGGAGCCAAGCACACAGACCGTACATTTCCTTGTCAAGATCCGCTGCGTATAGGCTGTGCTCCGGTACAGCGATCCATCCTCGATCCGCACGGTGTATTGCCAGTATAGACCCCGTTTCGTATATCTCTTTTCTGTTTCTGCGGCAAGGATCCCCCTGTGCATCGTGCCTTTGGAAAGCACGATCCTTCTGATACAGGCATACCACAGCCAATCAAGAAAAAACAGCATGGCAATAATCAATACAAACAGGAGCAGCACGATCCCAAAGCCGGACAGCCAGGATTGTTTGAAGCCGTCGGCAAGGGTGTCCCCCATAAACACGCCCCTGACGGTGTAGAACAGGAAGATCAGCAATGCAGCAGCACCCTGGAGCTTTGCAGCCAACAGGTTTTCATCATGAACTGTTTCGTACCGCTGCTTTTTCCGCTTTGTCATGCACCCAATCCCTCATTTCCGGCATTCCCATGCTCCACCCGAATCACAGACTGCTGAGAAAAGTCCGATACCGGAAGAATCTGCTCCCGAAGCAATGCCTGCATAGCAGCCGGCAGATCGGAAACATGGATCGGATCGGTTGGTGCTGATCGCAAGGTATAATAGCTTTGCAGGACGCAGATGTTTTCCATTGACCGGGATCCGTCATCCGCATCGTAATAGAAAAAACCCTTTCCGGAAAAACCCTGTGCTACTCTGACCGGCAACGGGTTCTTTTTTGACGGAACAAAATGCAACACCGTCTCCGAATTGGCAGGCAGTTCATCGGACAGCTCCACCAATCGCTCCTGCTTTTCCTGATCTGCACACACAAAATCCGGCACGATTCCCGTACCACCGCTGCAGAACACAGCCACCTGCCCCAGGGCGTCCAGCCCGTACCATTCTACATCCAGTGCACACAAGGCCTCCGGAGAAATTCCAGCCATGTCTCTACTTCCCTTTCATACAGCAAAAGCCGCCTTTGACACAGAGCATCAAAAGCGGCTGAAGCCATTTTATTGTTGATTAGAATGCGAAGCTGCCGGCAGAATCATTGATCACATAGTAAACCATGCTCTCCTCCGGCTTCAGGTATACAGCCACGCTCTTGATCTCGCTCTTCTTGCCGCCTGCGGCGATCCAGGCTTCCTTGGCGCGCTCAATGAGCAGAGCCGGGGTTGCTTCCTTCTGGTTGAACTGGATGAATACCTTTTCTTCGATCTTCTTTGCAGCCGGCTTCTTCGCAGCTGCCTTCTTTACGGTTTCCTTTACAGCAGCCTTTGCAGTTTCAGCAGCCTCTACTGCAACTGCCTTTGTATCTGCTGCCAGAACCTTTGCATCCTTCTTCAGTGTTTCCTTCTTGATAGTCATAACGATACCTCCAATTACTTATTTACAGCGTCTTTCAACGCTTTTCCCGCCTTAAACACAGGTGCCTTGCAAGCGGGTGCGGTCAGCTTCTCCTTGGTTCGGGGATTGATGCAGATTTTCTCCTTGCGTTCACGCACCTCAAAGGTACCAAAACCAATCAGAGAAATCTTCTCACCCGCAGCGAGCTTCTCGGTGATCGTGCTGAGGACAACCTGCAGCGCACGCTCCGCATCCTTCTTGCTGGAACCGGCTGATGCCGCAATGGCGTCAATCAAATCTGCCTTGGTCATGTGCAATTCCTCCTTGTGATGATTTTATACTGTCATTATAATACGAAAAACCTCAACTGTCAAATTATTTACAGCGATTTTGGGGCTTTCATCAAAAATTCCAGTTTCCAGGCTCCGGAATTGTCTGTTTTACCGATTCCGAGCCCAATATTTTGGGCATTTCCGCACCTTCCACCCCTGCCATCTTGACAGCAGAACCGGGAATCAGTATAATAGCAGTAACAGATAGAGAAGGAGGATGCAGCATGCATCATAAGCAAATCCGAGCACTCCTCATTGCCCTGACGGTACTCACCGCCGGGCTGACTGCCGTAAACGGTCTTACAGATCCTTTCCGATTGGCAGAACGCAAACACGCTTCTGTACAGCTGAATCTGACTGACGAGCTGCGAGCACCCTTGTTCAGCATCCAGAGCGGATGCTACCCAACTGAGCAGAAGCTGATGATCCAGACAGAGACCAAAGGCGCCACGGTGCATTATACCCTGGATGGCAGCACTCCCACTCCCCAGTCTCCGGAATTCACCCAGGTGCTCACTCTGAAAGATCGATCCCCGGAACCCAATACCCTCTCAAAGATCGGCGACATTTCTCCAAACGGCAACTTTGTCCCGGAGGAACTGGTGAATAAGGGTACCGTAGTCAAGGCAATTACGGTGGATCAGAGCGGCAGCTGCAGCGACGTGATCACCCATTCCTATTTTATCGGTCTGGATTATGGCAGTCTGCCGGTGATCTCCCTGTCCACGGATCAGGCAAATCTGTTCGATGATGCCACCGGCATTTACCGTCTGGGAGACAGCTATAAAGCTTGGCGGCAGGATCCGGAAAACGCATCCGCAGAGATCTGGGAGGCGGAGGGAAACTACTCCCAGAAGGGCAGAGAGTGGGAGCGTCCCGTATGCTTTGAGCTGATTGAGCCGGACGGCGGCACCTTTACCCAGCAGCTGGGCATGCGGATCATGGGTGCCGCCTCCCGTTCCTATACCCAGAAAAGCTTCCGGCTGTATGCCCGGAAGGAATACGGGGAGAAGAAGCTGCATTATCAGTTAATCCCCGGAAACAACAAGGAAACGGACCCGACCGCACCGGTGGATACCTACAAAACCTTTTTGCTGCGCAACGGCGGCAATGACCTGGACTATGCGAAATTCCGGGACAATCTGATCCAGCAGCTGTTTGCAGACCGAGATATCGCCACACAAAGCGCCCGTCCTGCCATTGTATTCATCAACGGCGAATACTGGGGCATCTATGCCATCCAGGAGGACTACTCCGAGCATTATCTGGCAGAACATTTTGATGTGGACAAGGATCAGGTGATCCTGATCAAGCGTGGGGAGCTGGAGGAAGGAACAGAGGACGATCAGCAGATTTATGCATCCTTTGCCACCTGGATCCGGGATACGGACTTCTCTGATGCGGGCAATTATGAAAAGCTGTGTCAGCAGATGGATGTGCAAAGCTTTATTGATGAATACTGCGTTACCATTCTCACTGCCGGGGAGGATAGTCTGACGGAGGACAACAACTGGCGGATCTGGCGCACCCGGGATATGGATCCCTCCAACCCCTATGCAGACGGCAAGTGGCGCTGGATGCTGTATGACACCGAATATTCCCTGGGACTGTATGCCGGGGACAAGGGCGGAAACTTTGCGTTGGATACCCTGGCGGCAGCACTAAAGGCGGACAGCTTCAATGCCGGCCTGCTGCAAAAGCTGCTGGAGAACGAAGCCTTCCGGCAACAGTTTGTGCTGACCCTACAAGACCTGGTCAATGAATCGTTCAACTCCGCCCGCACCACTGCCCTGCTGGCAGAGTATGAAACCCTGTATGCCCCCTACATGCCTGCGCAATTCAATCGGTTCGGTCCGGACTGGGTGGTACAGTGGATGAAGCCCTACGACAAATACTTTCGGGATCAGGTAAACCAGATCCGACAGTTTTTCAAGCTGCGCCCCTCTCAGATCCCAGATTTTCTGCAAAAGGATCTGAATCTGTCCCAGGAACGGGAGACGCTGACCCTGACTGTCAATGATGCAGCCCTGGGTACGGTACAGGTCAACACACTGAAGCAGCTGGATCTTTCCGGAACCTGGTGCGGTACATACTTTGCAGACTACCCCATTACTCTGACCGCTGTACCGGCACCGGGCGCCTCCTTTACCGGCTGGAGCGGAGATGCATCCAACACAGCACCTACCATCACCCTCACCATGAACCAGGCTATGAGCATTCAGGCAAATTTTGATTTAGGGTAACACCAGCCAGTTAGCAAGCCCCTGATACCCGTCCCGTATGCTCCATCCAAGGACAAACTGGGGGATGTACGCCTCCGCATAGGCAAGCAGCGGCGGAGACATGATCGATTCGTACCGGCGGTGAAAAGCTGCCTGCAAGGATGGGACATCCGGCTTTGGCATGCCAAGCAACTGATTTCGCTCCGTAAACAACACCTGCAAAGGAGCAGCCTCCAGCAGAATTCCCGTCAGCAGTTGATTGACCAGCAGTTCTGCTGCGCTGATGTGCAGATCCTCCGGCTCACAGTGATAGCTCCGGGCATATCCTGCAAACAATGCCGCCAACGCAGAAGCAGGAACCATCCGGCACAGCTGATTCTCCAGCAGCAGACAGGAATAATAGGTACCCACGAACCACACCCCCTCCTCCGGCAGTGCATACGCCTGCCGCCCAAGGAGGGGGTAATCGATACCCATGCAATCGTTTCGTGGATCAAACCGGGCGGAATATCCCTTGCAAAAACGATCAAAAGCATGCTCCATGGCATACTGATAGGCACCGATGGGCAGGCGGCACCGGATGGCATAGGCTTGCCGGAAAATCGCCTTGCAACGGGTAAAGGCATCCAGTATGCATTCCATGCCCCGATGACTGATTTCTTCCATGTTCCCCTGCTGCAGCAAATGGATCCCCTCCGAAAGGGGCAGTCGGCTCAGGTATGCATCACACCGGAACAAAACCGCATCGTACAATTGCCGGGCAGCGGTACGGGGTATGGTACTGCTTGCCCGCTTTGTGTATTCCGCCGCCGTTTCCGCAAATATCCGATCCAGCCCCAACCGGATTCTTCCGCACTGGGTATCATCCAGCAAGCCCTTTTCCCGGCATGCCTCCAGCAGGGAAAGCGTATAGTTCCTGGGATCCAGAGCATCCGGCTCCACCGGAACAGCACATTGCGGTTCAAGCATCCCGATCCGCCCCCATTCCCCCTGCTGCACGGTCATGCACCTGTCGGTAAAAATACTCCAGTTCCCGACTTTGCAGCAGCTCCAGACTGCCGCCGCAGCGATGCTCAAACCAGGCAAACAGCAGCTGCACCAGTTCCTCATCCCCGATCAGCTCCAGGCTTCCCTCCTTGGCAGTGTAGAAAATATCCAACAATTGGAGCAGCGTAGACGCATACTCCTGCTGAGACAGATAGCTGCTCTGGCAAAAAGCTTCCGCCAATAGTGCGGCTGCACTGCCCCCCAACCGGATCCGCTCCCCATCCCGGCACAGAACAGACTCCGCATGCACCAATTCCCCGGCCTGCTGTTCTGACAGCTGTAATCCGTACTGACGGGCTGTCTGGTTCGTATCCAGCAGCAGTTGCTTGTCAACATCGTCAGGATAAGCCTTTGGTAAAAATGCCTCTAAATTCATAAAACGTCTCCAAATCTTTATCTGTTTTTTCTATTGACAAAATTAAATAATTGTGGTATGATAATAATATATTACATAATTATCATACCACATAGGTTCAGATACGTCAATCGGCTCCGGCAAATTTCTGCCGGAGCCGATTTATTGTTATGATGCTTTAGGGAATTTAAGCATCCTTTTCATCATAGCATGCAAACACTGCATCCACCGCCTTCTGGTCACAGGGCTTTGTAAACATGCTGACGATGGGTACGAGCACGATGGACAGAACCATCAGAATCGCACCTACGTTAATGGGAGATGCCAGGTTGAACGGGCAGGATGCCGCCGCCTTGACAAGACCCGGGAAGGATTTTGAAAAGAAAGAGAACACACACATATGGAACACGGTACCGCCGATGCCCACCACAAAACTGGTCCAGACTGCCGCTTTGGTCACCTTCTTGGAGAACAAGCCCCACATGAACGGGCCAAGGAATGCACCTGCCAGAGCACCCCAGGAGTAGGACATGAGGGTGGAGATGGAAGTGGTCTTGTTAAATGCGATCAGCACAGAAATCAGCAGGAATCCGCCGATCAGCACACGCATGATGGTCACTTCCTTCTTATCGGTCATGGATTTCTTCATTGCCGGCTTGATCATGTCGATCGTCAAGGTAGAACTGGAGGTCAACACCAGGGAGGACAGGGTGGACATGGATGCGGAAAGCACCAGAACCACCACCAGACCGATCAGCAAATCCGGCAGTGCAGTTTGCAGCACCGCAGGGATCATTGCGTCAAACTCCGGCTTACCGTTGGAAAGGGTTGCGATCAACGTCTTGCCGCTGGTATCCGCTGCATCCGTGGTGCAGAACAAGCGATCAAAGCCCCCCAGCAGGTAGGATCCCCCTGCTACGATCAAAGCAAAGACAGTGGAGATCACGGTACCCTTTTTCACAGCGTCCTGATCCTTGATTGCGTAGAACTTATGTACCATCTGGGGCAGTCCCCAGGTACCCAGAGAAGTCAGAATCACCACGCCCAGCAGATTGATGGGATCCGGACCGAACAGAGTGTTCAGCGTACCAGCCTTGGCACCGTTGGTGTCGATCTGCTTCAATCCATCCAGTGCAGCAGAAAAACCACCCTGGTTGTGAATCACACAGTATACCACGACTGCAATGCCCACCAGCATGACAATGCCCTGTACAAAGTCATTGATGGCAGTTGCAGCATAGCCCCCCAGGATCACATAGATTGCTGTCAGCACAGCCATTGCCACGATAATCAGCATATAGGAAGCATCGGAGGTCATGTTGAACGCCATGGCGAACAAACGGGACAAACCATTGTAGACGGATGCCGTATAGGGAATCAGGAACACGAACACGATGGCTGCTGATGCCAGCTTCAGGCTTTTGGACTGAAACCGGTTTTCAAAGAATTCCGGCATGGTCTTGGAGCCAAGGTGCTTGGTCATGATCCGGGTACGCTTCCCCAGGACGATCCAGGCAAGCAGACTGCCAATGACAGCATTGCCCACTCCGATCCAGGCAGCGGACACACCGTAATTCCAGCCAAACTGACCGGCATAGCCGATGAATACCACTGCGGAAAAATAGGAAGTACCGTATGCAAAAGCGGTGAGCCAGGAGCCGGCTGTTCTGCCGCCCAAAACAAAGTCGCTGACGGATTTGGTTTTTCGGCTGGTGTAAAAACCGATTCCGAGCATGATAATGATGTAAACAACAATCATCCCGATTGTACAAGCGAGTGTCATGAAAAGAACCTCCTTTTTTGCTTTAAACAGTTGCGCTTTAAATTACGAAAGTTATTATAGCAGAATCCATCGAATTTGTCAATAACTTTTTCAAGGGCGAAATTATTTTTATTTTTTGCATTTTTCCCATAGAAAAGCCGTGCAAAGCATACTCTGCACGGTTGAAATTTCTTATCCATTGTCCGGCGCACTGATCATGCAGGTGGGCACATAAGAAAACCTCTCTTTCAGACGGTTGATCGTATCCCGGGTAAAATTCTTCCCCTCCAGGATCAAATTCTGCAAATGATTCAGCTGCGTCAGAGATTCCGCATGATACAACTCCCCCTCTGAGCATACATACAGATTCCGCAGCTGGGTCAGAGGTGCCAGCAGGGACAGATCCGTCAGCCCCATGCCGTCCAGATCCAATGCATGAAGCTGCTTGAGGGCTGCCAGATCCCGAAAATCAAAGGGGGCAGGATCCTCCGTTGCGCAAATGGACAGCATCCGCAGCTGTTCACAATCCCGGAGCAGATACAAATCAAATGCCGCTGTGTCGATCAAGGATAATGTATCCAGATGATCCATCCCTCCCAGTACGGAAAGATCCCCGAACTGCCGGATATCACACAAACTCAGCATGGTCACGTTGGGAAAAGCATACAAGAAGGACGGATCCGGCAGGGTTTCGCCGGCAATAGTCAGATCCGCAAGCTGGACATAAGAACCGGTATCCTGTACCTGAGTCAGATCGCATCGTCCCAATTCCAATTCCTTCAGATTTGGGCAGAGCCGTAAAAATGCAAAGGACTTGATCTGTAAACCCGTCAGAGACAATTCCGTCAGCCCCTTCAGCCATGCCGGATCCAGCTCCCGCTTTCCAAACAGGCGGCGGAGTACCCCTTGCTCCTGTGCCTGTATTTTGTAAAGCTGTCGAAACAACTCTTTGTCCTGTATATCCGGGTGCTCCCAAGTGATCATAGTCCGCTCCTTAATCCCGCCAGCGTTTCCGGAACGCCAGACAGGTCATATTCTCTGCCTTTTTGAATTGCTTTGTGAAATAGCTTTGATCATGGAAACCGCAAAGCTCCGCAATCTCGTCAATGGACTTATCCGTAAACCGCAGCAGCCGCTTGGCATAGTTGATGCGCATCGCAATAATATGCTGAAAGATGGTTTCCCCGTAAGCCTTTTTAAATTCCCGGGTCAGGTAATACTTACTGATGTAGAATTTCTGAGACAGCTCATCCAGGGTGATATCCGTGCAGAATCGTTCATTGAGATATGTAAGAATGGTATGCAGCTTGGCGCGCAGAGCATTGTCCTCTGACCGGATGCTCCGGAAGGTCAGCAGCTGGGTCAGCAGATTCACCAGCAGTTCGGAAGTCAGAATCTCCGTTTCCGCCGTTTTTTCCTCATTGATGCGCATCAACTCCTGTAACACATCAATGAATTTGGCTGTGGAGGCGGGGCAGAATACCACATCGTTCTGGGCGGAAAACAGCTCAAAATAAGGCTCTGAGGAGCAGCCATTAAAGTGAACCCACATGACCTCCCAGGGGGTGTCGCCGCTACTATGATAGGAATGGGACTGGCGGCAGTCGATAAAAAAACATTCGCCCTTTGTCAGCGTGTAATTGGCTTCCCCATAATGCAGCACACCCTTGCCGCCCAGCACGATTACAAACAAAAAGGACTGGAGGTTCGTCCGTTTTGTATTATGCTTCTGACAGGTTTTCAGATAACCGGTCTCCTGCAGATAGAAAAAGCATTTCTTTGCCATAGTACTTGGAGTGCTGATGATCCGCACATCCTCCTCGGCAAATCCATGCGCCTCGGTGTTTTCCTGTAGCATGCTGTTTCACCCCGTCCATCAATCCCGGCGAATCCGGGTACCCTTTTTGCGCTTGTCCCGTACCAGTCCCCGGATTGGCTTTGTCCGCTTGGGATAGATCCGGATAAAGTAAACGCAAACGCCCAGATACAGCACCGTCAGCACAATGGAAAGAATCAGCGCAGTTTTCATCCATTTGGAATGCCTGAATTCCCGGGCAGCAGACAAATTGAACCGGACAAAGGATTGCTCCACATCACTGGTGGCGATCAGATCCACCTTTTTCAGAGTTTCTCCCCCGAACCGAAGCTCAATACTGCCCAGTACCTGTCCCTTCTGTACCGGAGCCTTTACGCTGTCCTCCTTGACCACGATCCGCTGCACCACGCTGCGATCCACCGTATCCGGCCAGAGCATCACCAGTTCCTCCCGGGGCTTGAGAATCACATAGTTGTTTTCGTTCTTGGCATTTTCCACTGGGATCTCGGCAATCTCCTCGTTAAGGCTCAGAATCTCCTCATAATTAAAATGACCGAACGCCCAATCCAGCACCGCTGCTGCATCCTGCAGGTGATAATAGGTATTCTCCTTGTTCTCATTATAGATCGGGGACTGCATCAGAATCACCAGATAGTGATGTCCATCCCGTGCAGCATCCACCATAATATTCCTGCCGTATTCCTGTAAGGTGGCAGTTTTCAACCCAGCGGCACCCTTATAGTAAAACCGGCTTTCCTCATCCATCATAATATTGGCATGGCTCCAGGTCAGCGTGCCGTTCTGGTGATTTTCCTGGGTGCGGATCTGGGGCGAATAGCTTGCCGTCCGGGCGATCTCCAGCACCTTGGAGGCATGCTCCTGGATATACTGCATCATCAGCAGCATGTCTCCGGCTGTGGTTACCTGGTATTCATTATATCTGCCGTCCGGGTTGGTAAAATGAGTATTTTTCATGCCGATCTCTTCTGCCTTCAGATTCATCATCGCTACAAAACCCGGCACGCTGCCGTGCCCGATTTCATCTGCGATCACGACGGACGCCTCGCAGGAGGAGGTCAGCAGCATGGCATATAGCAATTCCTCCAGGGTAAACACATCCCCCCGGTAGATCTCCCCATACCGCAGGTCGCTTGGATAGCTGTAATCCACAAAGGCATCAAACAGGGAGCCCTTGACCGTCACCTGGGTACCTGCAAGATCCTGGTTATTCTCCACGCAGATCAGCGCAGTCATCAGATTCACAAGAGCGCCGGGCATCATTTTCTCGTCTTGATTTTTGGCGTACAGTACCTCCCTGGTATCCGTACTGTACAAAATCGCCGCCTTGCTCTGCAGATCGAAGGTGGGTGTAAACATAGCGGATGCACGCAGACCCGGCAGGCATATATGCAATGCTGTCACACAGCAGATCAACAAGATGGCTGTCTTTTTTATTGGATTGATCCAACGCATATTGGTTCCCTCACTCTATTTCAAATCCGGTTTCAGGTGTTGTCTTTTTATTATACCAAATTTTTAAGCGTTCGACTAGTGTTTTTCGAGAAAATTTCAAAAAATATATTTACCCCGGACAAAAAATATGCTATACTGTCCAATGAAACAAAAACTGATCGAATCAGCAGGTAGGAGGCACATATCCGTGATCTATGTAACCGGTGATATGCACGGCGATTTTTCCCGTTTTAAGGATTCCCCGCTAAAAAAGCTGAAAGCAGGCGACACGCTGCTGGTATGCGGAGACTTTGGCTTTATCTGGGACGGCTCCCGGCAGGAGCAGAAGCTTTTAAAGAAAATCGGCAATCTGAAATACAATGTAGCATTTGTGGACGGCTGTCATGAAAATTTCGATCTGCTGGAGGAATACGACGTTACCGAATGGAACGGAGGGCAGGTGCATCACATCTGCGGCAATCTGTATCATCTGATGCGGGGCGAAATCTACGAGATCGAAGGCGAACGGATCTTTGCCTTTGGCGGCGGACACAGCGGCGATTTCGACATCCGCCGGGATACGGACAACTGGTGGGAACGGGAACAGCCCAGCTATGATGAAATCATGCATGCGGTGGAAACACTGGGCAATGCGGACAATGCGGTGGATTTTATCATCACCCATGAGCCTCCCGCATCCTTAAAGGACTGCTTGAACGTGGACACCTCCCAAAGACTGGAAGTACATGCATTTTTCGAGGACATTATCAAGGTCTGCACCTTCCGCAAATGGTATTTCGGCAAATGCCACATGAACAAGCGGATTCCCTTGAAGTTTTATGCCATCTTTGATGAGGTACACTGTCTGAACGAACCGGATTAGTCTGGTAAAATCCACAGCATGGCTTGACGAACAGCCAAATTTATGGTATAATGAAAAGAGGCGGGGAATGCACTCCCCGCCTGTTCATTTTTCAGGCGATACCGTGCAGAGCTTGTACGGTACTGTCAGCAGCAATCCCCAAAACGAAAGGACACAACATGCAATTTAACGAACTCGCACTTTCCCAGCCCCTATTGGACGCAGTCGCACAAATGGGTTTTACAGAAATGACAGAGATCCAGGAAAAAAGCATTCCGCTGATGATGCAGGGAATAGATCTGATCGGCAGATCCAACACCGGCACCGGCAAGACCGCCGCATTCGGCATTCCGGCAGTGGAATCCATCTCCCAGGAGGATCCCCGCTCGGTTCAGGTTCTGATCCTCTGCCCCACCCGCGAGCTTGCCATGCAGGCCTGTGAGGAACTGAAAAAGCTCTCCCGGTTCATGCCCTGGGTACGACCCTGTGCCGTATACGGAGGTGCCAGCATGGATCGGCAGATCGGCGATCTGAAACGGGGCGCAAACATTGTAGTGGGCACACCGGGACGGGTTATGGATCACATGAACCGGCGCACCCTCAAGCTGCAGAATCTGAAAACCGTGATCCTGGACGAGGCAGATGAAATGCTCAACATGGGCTTCCGGGAAGACATTGAGACCATCCTGTCCGGAGTGCCGGAGGAACGGCAGACCGTACTGTTTTCCGCTACCATGCCCCCGGAGATCATGGCAATTACAAAACAGTTCCAGAAGGATCCGACGGTCATCAAAATCGCTGCAAAGCACCGGACTGTGGATACCATTGAGCAATACTACTATGAGACTGCCATGGGCAGAAAGACGGATGCACTCCGGCTGCTGCTGCTGGCATATGAACCAAAGTCCGCTATGGTGTTCTGCAACACCAAGCGCACGGTGGATGAGCTGACAGAGGCACTTTGCGACAAGGGCATCCAGGCGGCAGGACTTCACGGAGATATGAAGCAGATGCAGCGCACCCAGGTGATGAACGCATTCAAAAGCGGCAGGATCGGCGTTCTGGTGGCAACGGATGTGGCTGCCCGGGGCATTGACGTAAACGGCATCGACCTGGTGTTCAACTACGATCTGCCCCAGGACAACGAGTACTATATCCACCGCATCGGCAGAACCGGCAGAGCAGGCAAATCCGGCACCGCCCTGACCCTGGTCAGCGGCAGGCGGCAGGTGTTCGCCCTGCGGGATATTGCAAAGTATACCAAAGCGGAAATCATCCAGAAGGCACTGCCCACCCGGGCGGATCTTGCAGCAAAGAAAACACAGCAGCTGCATGACGCAGTGGCACAGGCATGCGCCGAACAACCGTCTTCCAGAGCAGAGGAACTGCTGAACCGGCTGACGGAGGAGGGATATACCGCACAGCAGATCGCCCAGGTACTGCTGGAGGAAAAGCTGTCCGCATCCTTACAGAGCATTCCCGAATTTGACGCACCCCAGCCCATCCGCCGGGAAGGCAAGCGTGGCAGAAGCGCCGTTACCACTGCAAAGGTGGATATCAACATTGGCAGACAGCAGCGCATTGCGCCCAATTTCATCCTGGGCGCTCTGGTAGATGCCACCGGTCTTTCCGGCAAGGACTTCGGCAAAATTGATATCTTCGACCAGCACACTACTGTGGAAGTGCCGGAAGCGGAAATGGATTTTGTCATTGATTCTCTGAACGCCGGCAAGATCAACGGGCACAAGGTCACCGTCAAGCGCTACGAGGGCAAGGAAACCGGCAGCCGCAGCGACTTCCGGGGCAAGTCCCGGAATGACGGCTTCAACCGCCGTCCCCGGGGCAGGAATACAGACCGGCGAAACGAGCATAAAAAGCAATCCAGACGATTCTACGGATAATGCGAAAGGAAGAGCGTATGAAAGCCAAGAAAAATCAGCAGCCGCCCAAGAAGTCCATGGGAATGCGCATTTTTATTCTTGTACTGGCAGGGATTCTCCTGCTGTCTTTTGTGATTTTCCCGTTGATCAATATGTTCTGATCCGCAAAGCAAATACCCCACAAAGCGTTTCCGCATGCTCCGTGGGGTATCTTATTTTTCACTACGGTTCAAAGTAATACCGCACAAAGGCACGCTCCAGATCATCCCGGAACCCCAGAGAACGGTAAAAGCCCTGTGCGGACGCATTTTCCTGCAGGCAGGTGAACACGATTTCCAGGCACTGCTCTGCTTCACAGATCCGGCATAGCTCTGCAAAAAGCGCTTTTCCAATACCCCGGCTCCGGTATGCCGGATCCACGCACACATACCAGATGGTCGCCATGGGCCGCATGCCGTCAAACACCGTGTGAAAGAAATGCAGGGTGGCATAGGTCACGACCCTGCCGTCCACCTTTCCCACTACCAGTCGGTAACTGGGATCCCGGCTGCACAGAGCGAAGGTCTGCTCCACCTCCTCCAGTGGCACGGACTCGAAAAAGCTCTGCATGCACAGCGCATAGCAGGCGGCAAGATCCTCTCGCTGCAAAGGTTCAAAGGTCAGTTCCATTCAAAAAGCTCCTCTCCTTTAGCAGTGTAGCATGCGGGCATCCATTTGTCAAGAATCTGTAAAAAGTTTGCCCTAGCAGGCTTTCCCACTTGAAAAGCCAGGCGACGTATGTTATACTACATATGTATTGGTCTCAGAAACAGGAGGTTATCACTATGAGCCGAATCAAACAGATTTTATGTGTATCCGCTGTCCTGGGTGCCGCATGCTTTGCGGTGGCAGCAGGCAGTCTTTCCGCTTCCGCCGCAACAAAAGAAGACGTAATCGCCGCCGCACGGGCTGCCGGCTTTCCGGAAGTCTATGTGCAGGCAGGCATCAACAAGCTGAACGAGGAGGAGTATACCTCAGAGGATTATGACTCCTTCATCGCCGCACTGCACACCTATGAGGATGAGATCTGGGAAAAGATCAACCAGCAGTTCGGCACTGTCACCACTACCCCAGAAAACGGAGGACCTTCCACCACCGTCACCACCACTGCTCCCGTGCAAACCGAGGAATCCGGCAGTGTCGTCACCACCACAAAGCAAAAGCCCTTTATCAATATGACGCTGGAGGAAAAGGTGGCATACGTCCAGTCCCTGCCGGAGGAAGAACGGGCAAAGTTCATGGCATCCCTGTCCAACACCGAAAAGAACAGCATCATCAAGCAGCTGAGCCTGAACGATAAAACCGACATCATCAACAAGCTGATTGAAACCGGCAAGACCATGGGCTTTTACTTTACTGTGGATGATCTGGAGGATGACAAGCTGACCATTTCCGCCCGGGATGAGGAGGGCAAGCTGATCGATGTCTCCTCCATGGGCGTTGTGGTGGACGATACCGGCATCTCCCATACAGGGCTGATCTCCGGCTTGCTGACCGGAGTTGCCGCAGCCGGTGCCGGACTCTATCTGATCGGCAGAAAGCTTGGAAAGGAACAGCATGAATAAGACAGAACAACCGGAGCATCCGGCAAGGAAATCCAGAACAGGACTGATCGCTGATCTCTGCACCCCCCTGCTGCTTCTGGTGCTGTGCGGTGCCATTACGGCAGTAGCAGCCATCAAGCCCTACGAAAAGCTCCAGACCTATCTGAACATTGCCTTTATGGACAATTTCAAAAATTCCGATCCCCAGGCAGGGCTGCTCATCAAGAATAATCAGATCAATACGGAGCATCAGGGGCAGACCTATACTGAGGGCAAAATTCTGGTGCCTGCATTCGGCGAACAGTACGCCACTCTGAGCTGCGACTCCATTTCCCTGAATGTGCCCGTATACTGGGGTACCACCGCCGCTCTGCTGGAGCGGGGCGCCTGCCAGGCAACCAGCTCCGTTGTCCTGGGCAATCCCGGCAATGTGGTTATTGATGCACACGTCAACACCTTTTTTGCACACCTGGATCAGATGTCTGTCGGGGATACGGTGGTGCTGTATACCCAGTACGGCAGATTCACCTATGAGGTTTCCGAAACCGTCACCTTTCAAAAGACGGACAAGCGGTATGTAATCCCCACAGAGGATGACAGGCTGACCCTGTATACCTGTATCAACAACGTATTCGGCTCCTCGGACGACCGGTATGCGGTGATCTGCAAGCTGACGGAACGTGCATTCTATCAGGAAACGGAGGGGCAGAATCCATGAAGGCATCCGGCAAATACTTCGCAAACATTGTTATAACCATTCTGCTGGTGTTCAGCCTGCTGGCAGCGGAGGGCACTTTGTTTGTCCGGCTGTATGCAAGTAAGGCGGACACCTGCCTGTCGGTCATGGAGGAACAGAGCCTCAGCGACCGGATCTACACGTCCCTGGAGGCACGGTTTACGGAACAGGTTTCCACCAGCGGCATCCCCGCTCAGGTATACATGGATGCCCTCACCCGGGAGCAGCTGGACTCCGGCGTCCGGGCAAGCGTCACCTCCGCATATGCTTATCTGCACGGCACCTCCGACAGCTACGCCTTTGAAATGGATCTATCCTCCCTGGAAGCAAGTATCCGTCAGTTTTTCAGCGATTATGCTGACCAGATCCAGTACCCCAAGGATGAGACCTATGAAAAAAAAGTCAATGCGGCTGTGGACAACGCCAAAAAGCAGGTGCTCCAGACCGTGGATGTGTTCCGGTTTTCCACGCTGGAATCCGCCGGTCTGCTGTCCAAAATCCGACGGGTCATGCCCTGGCTGAATCCGGCTATGGCTGCATCTGCTGCCGTGGTATGCGTTCTGTTGGGGCTGCTGGCATGGATCAACCGGAAACGCCCCCTCCGGATCCTGTACTGGAGTGGATGCAGTCTGACGGTTGCCAGCTGCATTGCGCTGATCCCCTTGATCTACGTCAAGGCAACGGATTATTTTGCTGCATTCACCATTAAGACCACTCAGATTTATGCGGCAGTGACCGGCATGCTGAACCGAATGACCGATGCCTGCCTGCTGCTGGAGGGCATCATGCTGGGCTGCGGCATCCTCTGTCTGGCGGCATATACGATTGGAGCCTGCCGCACATCCAGGCAATAAGATAACCCAGAAGATCCTGTGGAAGCAGGATCTTCTTTTTTTGCCGCAAATCACTTGTTATTCCAGCCGGATTATGCTATAATAATATGTATATAGGTAACACCGCACAATGATTGCGTGGTGCAGCCTATAAGATCTGCCCGTGTGAATCGGGGGAACGGAGCGTATTATGAGAGAGTTCATTATTTCCGCAGAAGCCTTCTGCGATATGGATCCGGCATACATGCAGCAGCAGCATGTGAATCTGATGGGAGCGGTATACGCTCTGTCCGATGACGAGTATCAGGAAAATACCCCCAACTGTCTGGATCCCAAAACCTTTTATGACCGGCTGCGCAAGGGAGAAATGCCCCGCACTTCCCAGGTCAGCGTGGAACAAGCCAGAGCCTCCTTCGAGGAGATCGTCCGCAGCGGCAAGGATGTGCTGCACATTTCCTTTTCCTCTGCGTTGAGCGGCACCTGCCAGTCCTGCACCATTGCAGCCAACGACGTGATGGAACGCTACCCGGACAGCAAGGTGCTGGTGGTGGATTCCCTGTCCGCTTCCATGGGGCATGGTCTGCTGGTGGAGTATGCTCTGCGGCTCAAGGCGGCTGGAAAAACCATCGAAGAGACTGCCGCCCTCGTCACCCAGAATCGACTAAAATTCTGTCACTACTTTACAGTAGATGATCTGAACCATCTGCACAGGGGCGGTAGAGTGTCCAAGGTTTCCGCAGTGGTGGGCGGCATGCTGGGCATCAAGCCCATTCTGAATGTCAATGAAGAAGGCAAGCTGATCCCCTTCGCAAAGGTGCGTGGCAGAAAGCAATCCCTGCTTGCACTTGTGGAAAACATGAAAAAGAAATATCACAACGATCTGGATCTGCCTGTATTCATCAGTCACGGAGATGCCCCGGAGGATGCAAACTTTGTTGCCGACCAGGTTCGGGAACACTTCGGCATCCAGGATATCCGCATCGGCACCATCGGCCCGGTCATCGGCGCCCACGCAGGGCCCGGAACCGTTGCCCTGTTCTTTATCGGCAAGGACAGAAGCATCTGACCGAAAACAGAAAGGATGTACCCCAATGTCAAAGCTTTTTCCGCTGCTTACCTGCGGCGCACTGTTGCTGGCGCTGACCGGCTGCAATCAGTCCGGCTCATCCCAGAGCAATTCCGCAGCCACTTCTACGGTGGATTCCAATGCCGTATCCCCGGATCGGCAAGCCACCGATTACGACAGCCTGGTCAAGGCATTCTCCCCCCTGCTGGATCAATACTACGAGGGTCTGCGCACCCAGAGCTTCGATACTGCATTCAATGTGTTTCCCAGCTTTTATGTAGATCAGATCAAAAAAGAATGCCAAAAGGAAGGCATCACCACCGACCAGTACGTACAACAGGCGCACACTTATTTTTCGGATAAATACGGTGCGGATTACACTGTCACCTACACCATCAACCAGATTTTCCAGCTGACGGACGATTCCCTTGCCAGCTACAACGACATCATTCACGAAAAGTTTGATGACGGCGTTCAGATCACTGACGCCTATTCCGTGAAAATCACGGAAACAGACGATGGCAGTGCCGGCAGTGAGACCTGCGACCTGGAATGGTATGTATTCGTCATTGGCGGTCAGAATTACCTATATGAATCCTATTACGAAACCACATAAAACAGCGCCTGAGCAGCAGCATCGCTACTCGGGCGCTTTCTGTTTTCCAGGCTATTTTGTTTTATCAATGTGTATGGAGGATATCACGGCATAGAGCAATGTGACTCCGGCTGTCAGCAATACAAACCAGATCATCCATCGAATCTGCCCGAACACAGCGATACAATTGAGCAGGAAGATCACACCCACCAACAGCAGGACAACACCCGACTGACGGTAGTAGGGGGACTTGTTCATCTCCGCCCGTTCCTTTTCGGATGCATAGAAATACGAGTTGTTCAGCAAAGGTCCTTTTTCCGCCAATTGCAAGCCACCCACTACAAATGCCGTTGTCGCAATTGCACCCAACAGGATGCCTAGAATGATTGTTCCCATCATACCACCGCCTTTCTGCTATCATAATAGCACATTGTGAATAGATTGTCAACGCTTATCAGCCGGTCATCCGCCGCATCAGCAATACCCCCTGCTCCTTGAGCCAGCGGCTGCACCGATCATAGTCTGGAAACAACTTGTATAACTCCGCATAGAACGCCTTGGAATGATCCATATGCTTTCTGTGGCAAAGCTCATGGGCAACCACCGAGTCCAGCACCTCCGCCGGAGCAGCCATCAACAGGCAGTTGAAATTCAGATTTCCCTTGCTGGAGCAGCTACCCCAGCGGCTTTTCTGGTTCCGGATGGTAATGCGCCCATAGGTCACACCCAGCAGTCGGGCATAGTATGCCACACGCTGGGGGATCACCTGCACTGCCTGCTGTGCCATATGCTCCAACTCCGCCGCAGCAAACCGTCCTGCATCCTCCGACTGCCTGGCAGCCATTCTGCTTCGCTGCACATACTGTTCGATCCGATCGGCATGCTGACTGAGAAACGCCAGAATATCCGCTTCCTTTGCCAGGTAAGGTGCCTGTGCAGTGACAACGCCCTTCTGATCCACCTTCACCCCGATGGTTTTCCTGCCGCTGCGGATCAGCTGTACCGGCACAGAAATACTCTCCACCCGAAACGTGCCTGCAAACACCACCTTACCCTTGGTCATACCTGCTCCCCTTTCTCCCGTTCCCGGATCTGCAATCCATCCTCCTGCACCTGGCAGGGCAGATACAGCACCCGGACGCCTGCCCGCCTTGCTTCCTCTAAAGCAGTTCCAAATTCCGGATGCATTTCCAAATTGGGATGCACCATGTTCACTCCCGGAATGGCGATCACAAACGCCAGGTAACACTCAAATCCTGCCTCGCATGCTGCTGCCAGCTCGTGAAGATGCTTGACCCCACGCTCCGTGGGCGCATCCGGAAAGTAGCCCTCTCCGCCCACCTCCAGGGTACAACCCTTCACCTCGATCAAAATCCGCCGACTGCCGCATTCCAGATAAAAATCCACTCTGGATGCGCCGTACCGATACTCCGGTCTGCACAGAGTCATGTCCGCAAAGATCCCCGGCTTTGTGCGCAGCCACTCCTGTACAACCGCATTCGGTGCCTGGCTGTCGATATTGATCCAGCCCACCCCCGGCTTGTACACACTAATCAGATCATATCGTGTCTTTCTGCCAGGGCGATCCGACTCCGCCAGGATCACCTCCCTGCCCGGCAGCAGCAGTTCCCTGCACCGTCCCGTATTCTTTACATGCACCGTTTCTTCTCTGCCGTTCCGTGCCGTCACCGCCACAAACCGGTTGGGACGCCGGAGAAAGACTGCATGCGCTGTGCGCTCATAATGCATCCGGAAATACCTCCCCCTGCATGTCATAAACCGTGTCCAGTGAGATCACGGTACCGTCCCGGAACAGCAGTTGCCTTGCTACTTCATCAATACGGCGCAGCACACCGGTATAGGGCAGATACACGCCCCCCTGCTTTTGCGGATCCGGATGGAATGCAAGCACCCGGATCTGTACATCGCACCCTGCATCCCGAAGGATCTGTAAACAGGCATCCAGCCTGTTCCGGCGATCCTCTGTCAGTTCCAGCTTGTGTTCCACATACCGTGCCGCCTCATCAATGCCGTCCTCGTACCCGGTCAGCGCCTTGAAGGAAGCAAACTGAGCCGCCCGTTCGTGCATGGACATGGGCTGTCGCCGGGTGGAAACGTGATGAGGATGGTACAGAATATCCGCATATTCATTCATGCCCGATGCCCTCCTACCTGCCCATTCCGGGCAATGGCAGTTGCGCCCTCCTGCAAATTCATGCCCTTGAGGACAGCGTTTTTGCCGTAACGCTGCTGCATCGCCAGGATGGTTTTTTGCAGGGACTTTTCCTGCTGCTCTGCTTGCTGCTGTGCTGCATGCCGCTCCGCCTGTTCCGCAGGATCCGTAAACAAATCCAGCTGCATGCAGGTATCCCGGGGCAAATCCTGTTCCCGGATCACATGATTTGCCACCACATACATCCGCCGCACCAGCAGCCGCTTGTCCACGATCTCCTCATACAGCCGCACTACCGCCGGCACCATCGTCCGGGCAGAAGCAGTAAACCGCCCCAGATTCGTGGAGCCATGTGCCATTTTGGGCACTGTCTTGCCATAATGGTTCCGCTCCAGAGTGCCGGCATAATCCTCCGGGATACCCGTGTAATCATATCCCACTGTCAGCACCATCTGATCCGCTACCACGCCCTTTCGCACCAGATCCAGCACCAACTGCTCCGCCATTTCCCGGACAATCAGCCTGCCCTTTGCAAAGGAATAAGGCTCCGGCAGCACCTGCCCCTGACTCAAGCTGTGCGTCTCCGGCTGGTATGCCTTGATATCCCGGATCCGGCAAGGCTCCCAGCCCCAGGCATGATCGATCAGCAGCTCCGCATTGACCCCGAACATCTGATACAGCTTCTTTTCGTTGCACTCCGATGCCCGTGCCACATCCCCCATGGTATACAGATACGCTGCCTCCAGTTTTTTGGCGATGCCCTTCCCCACCCGCCAGAAATCCGTAATGGGACGGTGGGACCAAAGCTGCTGCCGATAGGCCATCTCGTCCAGCTCGGCGATCCGCACGCCATTTTCGTCCGCCGGCATATGCTTTGCCACAATATCCATCGCAATCTTTGCCAGATACAGATTCGTACCAATACCGGCGGTTGCCGTAATACCGGTTTCCCGCAGTACATCCCGGATCATACGCATAGCAAGCTCTCTGGCGGTACAGCGGTAGGTTTTCAGATACCCGGCAGCGTCAATGAATACCTCGTCAATAGAGTATACATGGATATCCTCCGGGGCGATGTAGCGCATATAGATGTTGAAAATCTTGGTGGAGATCTCCATGTACTTTGCCATCCTGGGCGGAGCCGTCAGAAAGGACAGCTTCAGCCCCGGATCCCGGTTCAGCGCATCCGCCAGATAGGACTCCCCTGTAAAGGTGCCCACACGCCGCAGCCGGGCACGGTTCACCTCCTTTACCTTCTGGATCACTTCAAACAGGCGGGCTCTGCCGGGAATGCCATATGCCTTCAGGGAAGGAGTCACCGCCAGGCAGATGGTTTTCTCCGTGCGGCTCTCGTCCGCCACCACCAGGTTCGTGTTCAGCGGATCCAATCCTCGGTCCACGCATTCCACCGAAGCGTAAAAACTTTTCAGATCAATTGCAATATAGACTCCCACAGGATCACCTCCAACACCTGTTATTCCCGAACGTTTCTGAAAAAAGCACCATCCGGTGCATAGGGCAGCTTTAAGGGCACACCCAGCTTCTGCATTTGCTGTACTTTGATCAGCAGCAGGTTCACATCCACGCAAAGCATACTGGCAGCCGCTTCTGCATCATAGCCTTCCCGGACAAGCTCTGCCAATTCCCCATCATCGATCAGCAGATGGGCGGCAAATGCATTGGCCTCATACTCCGTCCGACCTGCCATCCGGAACAGCTGAAATTCCTGCAGCCCCTCTCCCCCGGCAAGCTGACGATGCAGCTGATCATGCCCCAGCTCATGGGCAAGCACCATCCGGTACAGATCCTCACTGACGTTGGGATTCATCAGTACGATCCGATGCTTCCAACGGTAAGTATACATACCCAGCAGGTCACGGAAATCCGGGCAGTCATACACCCGGATCCCCATATCCGCCGCAAGCCGCACCGGATCGCTGGTACCCCAGTGCCGGATCAGCGCCTGCACCTGCCGATAAACTGTACTGGGATCCATACTACTCCTCTTTCTTGCGACGACTGCTGGACACATACTTCTGATTGTCCTCCTTACAGTCAAAATACGCCTTCTGCAGGGCGATCATCACCGCATCCCGGTCATTTTCCGACAGCTCTCCCCCTGCAAACAAACCGGTCAGTTCCGCCACCAGTGCCTCTGCCTGCTGCTTGCCCCGGCTTCCGAATTGCTCCGATGCCTGGGTCACAAAGGATTCATCCTCCGCCATCAGATAATTTTTCTCCACTCCGAAATACGCTGCCATTCTGTCGTAGATCTCCCGATTCCGTGGGTACCGTCCTTCCTGCTCATAGGAAACATAGGTGCGCAGGGATACATGGATCCCGTCCGCAACAGCCTGCTGGGTTTTCCCCTGCTGGATCCGCAGGATTCTGATTTTTTCTGCAAATTTCATGGAGCCCTCCATCCCTGCAATACGCAATTCAATTGCATATTCATTATACCTCATTCTCCTATGAAAGTCAAGGCAATACCCTAAAAACTTTGTATGGAAAATTCATCTAGTGCGAAAAAACACCGCACAAAGCCCTGGACAAGCCTTGTACGGTGCTGTTCTGATTGATGCAGAGATTGTTACCTATCGCTTGATTTTAAGGCGACACTACATATCGGCACACGATTCCCATGGGTTTTTTGCAAAATATAATAGGTGAACGCTCCTGCATTCAGAGTCAGTGCCCCGACCCATGCAGCGATTTCCGCATACACCGTTGCATCAAATCCGATTTTGCCGATAAACAGGGCAATCACGAGGATTCTGAACGCCATTTCTACCACACCGGACACCATGGGCAGCATAGGCTTCCCCATCCCCTGGCAGCCACTGCGGAATACAAACAGAAAGTCCACTGTAAAAATCATGAAACCGCATTTTACAAGGAATCCGGCTGCAAGCTCTATCTGTTCACTGCCGTTGAGCATCAGGGACGCAAGCAGTCTTGGGAACAGTACCATGAAGGATCCCAGCAGAATATAGGATAAGGCTGCAATGGACAGACATACCTTCAAGCCGCTGAGGATTCTATCGTATTGTTTTGCGCCGTAATTCTGACTGGTAAAGGCGGACATGGTGTACCCGGCAGTGCATGCCGGCTGCATAAACAGATTGATATACTTGCTGCATGCAGAGTATGCGGAGGTGTACACCACGCCCATACCGTTTACAAAATACTGGACGGTCATGCATCCCACTGCGGTAATGGAATTCATAATAGCCATAGGGATTCCGTTTTTCAGAAGATTCAGGATCATGCTTCCGATGTTCCGGAAATCCTCCCGTGTAACCCGGATCAATTCAATGTGGCGCAGCTTCTGGAAACAGATCGCCGCAGAAACCACCTGTGCCAGCACGGTCACTGCCGCCGGACCGCCCACGCCCGTCTTGAACACAAATACGCACAGGGAGTCCAGTATGATATTCAGAACGGTGGAAACAACGATGGCATAAAACGGCGTCTTGCTGTCCCCCAGGGCACGGAGGATGCTTGCGCACAGATTGTAGGCGATGCTGGCTGCAAGTCCTCCGAAAATGACGTAGCCATAAGTCAGACTGTCCTGCATGATCTTTTCCGGAGTTTGCAGCAGAAGAAGCACCTGCCGGAGAAAGAGCATGCTGACGATCGTAAGCAAAGCCGTCATGCCAAACGCCAACAGAATGGCGGATGCCACAGAGCGGCGCAGATTCTTCTGATTGCCTGCCCCATAATATTGAGCAGTAAGGATCGAAAAGCCATTGGTCAGTCCGATGGAAAAGCCAATCACCAGGAATGTCAAGGACGACATATTTCCCACAGCCGCCAGCGCATCATCCCCAAGTCCCTTTCCTACGATGGCGGTATCGGCAATGGAGTATATTTGCTGTAGCATATTGGTAAAAAGCATAGGAAAGAAAAACGTTAAAATCAGTTTTGTGGGATTTCCTCTTGTCAAATCATAGGTTTGTGCCATAGCCATGCCTCCTTTCTATGAACAACACCATTATATAAATCTGTCCGATATTTTTATATCAGAACTGTGGTATTTTTATCAGAAGTATGGTATAATCGCAGAAGAAACATAAAGTTCAGGAGGATGTAGTTATGAACACCAATCGGGATTTGAATTATCGTCTTTATTTGCAGCGTGAGGAGGGCTTTCACCGGATCTCCTTCAGCAGTGAATTTGAAAAATACAAGATCATCAGCTCCGGAGATGTAAAAAAAGTCCGAGAGAATATCGCCGGGATCAAACAGAATTTCTACCAGGGTCAGGGCACCCTTTCAAAAGATCCGGTCAAGAATGTGCGCTATCACCTTATCGTTGCGGTGGCGCTGATCTCACGGGTCTGCGTGGAAAACGGCATGAGCCACGATCTTGCCTACACCCTCAGTGATATTTACATTCAGCGGGCGGATGAATGTGAGCGCATTGACAGGATGATCGATATGCTGGGAGAAATGCAGCTGGACTATGCGGAACGGATGCGGGAGATCAAAAAAGAACATGTGGGGTCTATTCATGTGAGAAAATGCATGGACTATATTTATGAGCATTTGCAGGAAAAGATGACCATTGAGGGGGCGGCAGCCTATTTACAGATCCACCCCACATATCTTTCCAAGCTATTTTCCAAAGAGGTGGGCATGCCCTTTCGGCAGTTCATCATCCACGCCAGAGTCAATGCCGCAAAAAACATGCTGGCATATTCCGATTTTTCCTATCTGGAAATCTCGCTGTCCCTGGGCTTTTCCTCCCAAAGCGCTTTCACCAGTACATTTCGCCGGCTGACCGGCATGACGCCCGGCAAGTACCGGGAAGCGTTCGGGAACAGCACTGCGGAACAGATTTAAATACTTGCGACCCGCAAACGTGTTGACAAATCCAGTATGGTGTATCATAACAATCAGACAAGCAATGCGTAATATAGCATGCGTAAACAGCGAAAACATTTACACGATAGAAAGCAATGCAGAGAACACTCCCGGCGGATACGGTGGAAAGTGGAAGTTGTTTGAGTGCAAACGAGCGGATGTCGAAAAGATCAGCACCCCCTAGGGGTGCTTTTCGTATGCCATAAACCGTATTTAAACTTCCTTGCAAGGGCGTTTTATTTATGCCAAAAAATTTCAACTCACACGCCCGTGTAGGGCGTGACCGGTGGGCAGGATATGCTGTACAGCCGTCAGCGAATTTCAACTCACACGCCCGTGTAGGGCGTGACGCGATGCAGTCAGCCGGATCATGCAGAATACCCGGAGGAGCTGAAAGGCAGTGAGCATGCGTCCT